>Ga0233372_1000096_pt1 | contig 39372 bp, 35 predicted proteins | sample ElkDunMinimDraft_4_FD_191538 | JGI IMG/M metagenome (GOLD analysis project Ga0233372, IMG submission 191538) | Fecal eukaryotic communites from dung pellets of Tule Elk in California, USA - Elk Dung D8 | ecosystem: Host-associated > Mammals > Digestive system > Large intestine > Fecal | place... | reverse complement strand
AGCGTGAGAGTGTCAGTCCGTCGGACGGGGCGTCGAACAGCGTCCGCCCCGGGCCTCCAACGAGGCCGCGGCTGCGGGCAACTACGCTTGACCCGTGACTTCCGCCCCCGGCTCGGCCATCCCCTCCAGCACTCCCCGTTACCGCTTCGCCCCGTCTCCCACGGGCATGTTCCACGTGGGTGGCGCCCGATCGGCGCTGTTCAACTGGGCTGCTGCCAAGAGGGTCGGCGGCACGTTCGTGCTCCGGATCGAGGACACCGACGCGGCGCGCAACAAGCCCGAGTGGACCGACGGCATCCTGAGCGCACTGGCGGCGCTCGGCATCCACGAGGACGACCCGACGTTCGAGGGCCCGTACTTCCAGTCGGCCAACGTGGACAAGCACCGTGAGGCGGCTGCGGCACTGTTCGACGCCGGGCACGCCTACTACTGCGACTGCTCGCGCGAGGACGTGATCGCGCGCACGGGCAACCAGCAGACCGGCTACGACGGCTTCTGCCGCGACCGTGGGCTCTCGTACGAGCCGGGCCGCGCCCTGCGGTTCCGCACGCCCGACGAGGGCGAGACGCAGGTGGTCGACCTGATCCGCGGCAACCCCACCTTCCCCAACGCGGCGATCGAGGACTTCGTGGTCGCTCGTGGCGACGGCTCACCGGTGTTCCTCCTGGCCAACGTCGTCGACGACATGGACGAGCACATCACGCACGTCGTCCGCGGGGAGGAGCACCTGCCCAACACCCCCAAGCAGCAGCTGCTGTGGCAGGCGCTGGGCGGCACGCCGCCGGTGTGGGCGCACCTGCCCGTCATCGTCAACGAGAAGCGCCAGAAGCTGTCCAAGCGGCGCGACAAGGTGGCCCTCGAGGACTACCTCGGCGACGGCATCCTGCCTGCGGCGATGGTCAACTACCTGATGCTGCTCGGGTGGGCGCCGGGTGACGACCAGGAGATCATGCCGTTCGACGAGATGGTCCAGCGGTTCCGGGTCGAGGACGTCAACAGCGCCTCGGCGTTCTTCGACGTCAAGAAGCTCACGGCCTTCAACGGCGAGTACATCCGCGCGCTGCCGGTGGAGGAGTTCATCCGTGCGTGCGACCCCTGGCTGCACGCGCCGAGCGCGCCGTGGTCGGAGGACCAGTTCGACGCCGAGGTGTTCGCCAAGGTCGCCCCGCTGGCGCAGACGCGCGTGGCGTTGCTGAGCGAGATCACCAACAACGTCGACTTCCTCTTCCTCGCCGAGCCGGTCCGTGACGAGCAGTCCTGGGCCAAGGCCATGAAGCCGGGAGCCAAGGAGCTCCTCGCCGACGCGCGGGAGGCCCTCACGGCCCTCGAGCCGTGGGAGGCCGAAGCGCTCAAGGAGACGGTCACCGCGGTGGGGGAGAAGCACGGCCTCAAGCTGGGCAAGGCGCAGGCGCCGGTGCGCGTGGCGGTCACGGGCCGCACGATCGGGCTCCCGCTCTTCGAGTCGCTCGAGGTGCTGGGCCGCGACCGCACGCTGGCGCGGATCGACGCGGCGCTGGCGAACCTGGCCGACGCGGCGTGACGGTGGACGGCGTCCTCTTCGACGTCGACGACACGCTCGTCGACACCCGGGGTGCCTTCGCCAAGGCGCTGACCGCGGTCGCGGTCGAGTACCTGCCGCACGTCCCGGCCGACCGCTACGGCGAGATCCTCGCCCACTGGCGCAGCGATCCGGGCGGGTACTACCGCCGGTACACGCGGGGCGAGACCGACCACCTGACGCAGCGCCGGCTGCGGGCCGACCTCCTGCACCGGACCTTCGGCGGCGAGCCGGTGACCGACGCGTCCTTCCCGGCGTGGGACGCGCTGTTCTGGGGCACGTTCGAGCGGTCGTGGAGGGCGTTCGACGACGCCCGGGAGGCGCTCGACGGCCTGCGGGCGGCCGGCGTCGCCGTCGGTGTGGTGACGAACGCCGCCGTCGAGCTGCAGGAGCGCAAGCTGCGGGCTGCAGGGCTGGACGGGCTCGCGGTGCTGGTCGGGGTCGACACGCTGGGGTTCGGCAAGCCCGACCCCGGCGTGTTCCTGGAGGGCGCTCGCCTGCTCGGGACGTATCCGGCCGCCACCGCCTATGTCGGCGACGAGCCGCACGTGGACGCGATGGCCGCGCACGACGCCGGTCTGGTGGGCGTGTGGCTCGACAGGCCCGGGGCACGGCGCGAGCACGAGAAGTCGGTCGACGCCGAGGTGCTGCGTGCCGCCGGCGTGCGGGTGATCGCCGATCTCCGCGGGCTTCCCGCGGCGCTGGGCATGTGAGCTCGCGTGCGACAGCGCCGTGGTCGTCGCTCCTCGCGCGGTGAGTGAGCCAGAGCACCCGTGTCCGTTTTGGTGAGGGCCCTGGCGTCCGGTAATGTTCTCCGACGGCGGGCCTGCTCCCCACACCGATTCGCAGATGACGCAGTCGGCAATGTCGGGATTGTCTTGAACGCCCAATACCATGGGGTATGGTGTAATTGGCAGCACGAGTGATTCTGGTTCACTTAGTCTAGGTTCGAGTCCTGGTACCCCAGCGCAGCGCTCTAGTTCACATGTCACCGCGGCCCAGGCCGCAGGGGCAGGTGCGCTAGAGTTCTCACCGGCACGGCGGTCTGCGGATCGCTGAGTCATTAGGCCCCCATCGTCTAGCGGCCTAGGACGCCGCCCTCTCACGGCGGTAACGCGGGTTCAAATCCCGCTGGGGGTACGCAGTCGCTCGCTTCGGTGAGCGGTCGCTTTCCGGGCTTCGCGAGAAGCCCACGGCTTGCCCCTATCGTCTAGTGGCCTAGGACGCCGCCCTCTCACGGCGGTAACGCGGGTTCAAATCCCGCTGGGGGTACATCGCTCGCAAGAGCACGAAGGCCCGGTCCTGTGGACCGGGCCTTTTGTCATGCCCAGCAGGGTGGCCTCAGAGGAACGGCTTCGGAACGGTCGTGCCGCCGCCCGTCCCCTCGGGAAGCCGGGGGATCGGGAGCGCGTCGATGCGTTCATGAGTGATCCCGGCCCTGCGTCCGCCGGCCTCGGCGGGTGTGCCGCTCACGGGGGTCTGGCCGGTGGCAGGGCGCGGGACACCGGGGGTCTGGCCGGTGGCAGGGCGCGGGACCGCGGGGATCTCCTGGGTCGGCGGGTTCGGGTCGTTCTCGTCGCGCGGCCGCGGCACGATGGCCGGCGGCCGGTTCAGCCCTGCCATGCTCCCCGGCTGCGGGAATGCCGGCTGCGTACCCGGCTGGAAGATCGTCGCGACCAGCTTGCGGTACGTGGCGTCCGGATGCGGCACCCAGTCGATCTGCCGGAGCGCCTGCTCCTGGCCCGCCGACTCCATCACGAACCTGCCGAACCCGATCACCTGCCCGAGGGGAGTGCGCGAGTAGCCCATGTCGGTGACCTTCGTGAGCGGCATCATCGCGACCTTGTGCACCAGCAGGCCGTATGCCAGCAGCAGGCGCTTGTCCGTGGCGACGAACCACTCGTGGTACCACTCGAGCCACTTCCAGCCGAGCCGTGCGAGCACGAGGATCCACACGATCCAGAGCCACTGGACCACGTCGCGCGTCGCCGGGGGTGCGAGCTGCACCAGGACGCCGACCACCAGGAACGACACGACCGTCGTGACGATGGGCTCGAGCAGCTTCGCCCAGTGGCGTCGCGTCGCGACGACCACGCGTTCGTTCGCGAGCACGAAACGGCGCAGGTGGCCGTGCGAGGCGACTGCCACACGGGGATCGGGCACTGTGGCCTCCTGCTCGCGTCGGTCCGGGCTAGGTCAGGAGATCAGCCCGCCGAGGAACGTGCCGAAGGCGTTCACCGCGTTGACGATGATGTCCCAGATCGCCCCGACCACCTCGGACGAGCGGTCGGGGCTCTTGTAGATCGCGAAGACGACGAAGATCACCACGAGCCAGATCAGGATGGTCTTGGCCTTGGCCGGCATCAGGTCTCACGCCCTCTCGGATTGACGTGTCCCCGAGCGGTCCACGCAAGTGGCAGCCTACTGATCAGGACGTTCACGCACGAGTACCGACTTCGGCGTGCCGTCGGGCACACCGAAGTCGGACTTTTCGTCACTCGCCGGCGCGGCGCAGAACCTCGGTCAGACGGTTGGCCGCGGCGACGACGGCAGCGGAGTGCAGCCGGCCGGGCTGGCGCGTCAACCGCTCGACGGGACCCGAGACCGAGACGGAGGCGACGACGCGTCCCGACGGGCCGCGGACCGGTGCGGACACCGAGGCCACGCCCAGCTCGCGCTCCGAGACCGACTGGGCCCAGCCCCGCCGTCGGACGCCCGACAGGATGGTCGCGGTGAAGACGGCTTCCCGGAGCCCGCGGTGCAGGCGGTCGGGCTCCTCCCAGGCCAGGAGGATCTGCGCCGCCGAACCGGCGTGCATCGTGAGCGTGGCGCCGACAGGGATCGAGTCGCGGAGGCCCACCGGCCGCTCCGCAGCCGCCACGCAGACGCGGTGGTCACCCTGGCGGCGGTAGAGCTGGGCGCTCTCGCCCGTGTGGTCCCGCAGCGCGATGAGCACGGGGTTCGCGGCAGCGAGCAGGCGGTCCTCGCCGGCTGCGGTCGCGAGCTCGTTGAGCCGGGGGCCGAGCACGAAGCGGCCCTGCATGTCGCGTGCCACGAGGCGGTGATGCTCGAGCGCCACGGCGAGGCGGTGTGCGGTGGGTCGTGCGAGCCCGGTCGAGGACACGAGCTGCGCGAGCGTCGCGGGACCCGACTCGAGAGCGCCAAGAACGGACGCGGCCTTGTCCAGTACGCCGACTCCGCTAGTATCGTCCATAGGTCGATATTGACGTCTCGCACAGTGAGATTGCAAGTCCGGACCACAGAGTGGGCCGGGCAGACCCCCCTGAAGTCGCATGAGGCCCACAATGGCCTAGAGGACGAGGAGCTCGTGATGGCCGGCACGCTGGCGGAGAAAGTCTGGGACGCGCATCTGGTGCGCCGTGGCACGGACGGGTCGCCCGACCTTCTCTACATCGACCTTCACCTCGTCCACGAGGTGACGAGCCCGCAGGCCTTCGAGGGCCTGCGCCTGGCGGGCCGGCCGGTTCGACGCCCCGACCTGACGATCGCGACCGAGGACCACAACACCCCGACGCTCGACATCGACCTGCCGATCGCGGACGCGACCAGCCGCACGCAGATCGAGACGCTGCGGAACAACGCACGCGAGTTCGGCATCCGGCTGCACTCCCTGGGTGACGCCGACCAGGGCATCGTCCACCAGGTGGGACCGCAGCTCGGGCTGACCATGCCGGGCCTGACCGTCGTCTGCGGTGACTCGCACACCTCCACGCACGGCGCGTTCGGCGCGCTGGCGTTCGGGATCGGCACCTCCGAGGTCGAGCACGTGCTCGCGACGCAGACGCTGCCGCTCGCCCCCTTCAAGACCATGGCGATCACGGTCAACGGGCAGCTGCCGCCCGGCACCACCAGCAAGGACATCATCCTGGCGATCATCGCCAAGATCGGCACCGGCGGCGGGCAGGGCTACGTGCTCGAGTACCGCGGCGAGGCCATCCGCGCGCTGTCGATGGAGGCGCGCATGACCATCTGCAACATGTCGATCGAGGCGGGCGCCCGCGCGGGCATGATCGCGCCAGACGAGACCACGTTCGCGTACCTCAAGGGCCGTCCGCACGCGCCCGAGGGTGCCGACTGGGACGCCGCCGTGGAGTACTGGAAGACGCTGCGCAGCGACGACGACGCCGAGTTCGACGCCGAGGTGGTGCTCGAGGCGGCCGACCTCGAGCCGTTCGTGACGTGGGGGACCAACCCCGGCCAGGGCCTGCCCCTGTCGGCGCGCGTCCCGGTCCCGGCCGAGATCGCCGACGAGAACGAGCGGGTGACGGCCGAGCGCGCGCTCGAGTACATGGGCCTCGAGGGCGGCACGCCCCTGCGCGACATCCCGGTCGACACGGTGTTCATCGGCTCCTGTACCAACGGGCGCATCGAGGACCTCCGCTCGGTCGCGAAGGTGTTCGAAGGCCGGCAGAAGGCCCAGGACGTCCGGGTGCTGGTCGTGCCGTCGTCGGCCCGGGTGCGGCTCCAGGCCGAGGCCGAGGGTCTCGACGTGATCTTCAAGGAGTTCGGCGCCGAGTGGCGCAACGCGGGCTGCTCGATGTGCCTCGGCATGAACCCGGACCAGCTCGCACCTGGCGAGCGGGCGGCGTCGACGTCGAACCGGAACTTCGAGGGCAGGCAGGGCAAGGGCGGGCGTACGCACCTCGTCTCGCCGCTGGTCGCCGCCGCGACCGCGGTGCGCGGCACGCTGTCGTCGGTCGCAGACCTCGACCTGCCCGACGGCGTCGACCTGACGACGTTCGACGGGTCGCCGCTCGACGGCGTGGGTGCCGCGGGCTTCGACGGCCAGGCCGCGCCCGTCGTCGACCTGCCGATCCCCGCGTTCCCGAGCGCCCGCTGACCGCGCCGCGACAACCCAGACCGGAGAGACTCATGGAGAAGTTCACGACCCACACGGGCGTCGGGGTGCCGCTGCGCCGCAGCAACGTCGACACCGACCAGATCATCCCCGCGGTCTACCTCAAGCGCGTGACGCGCACGGGGTTCGAGGACGCGCTGTTCGCCGCGTGGCGTGGCGACCCGTCGTTCATCCTCAACCAGGACGCCTACCGGACCGGCTCGGTTCTCGTGGCCGGGCCCGACTTCGGCACGGGCTCGTCCCGTGAGCACGCCGTGTGGGCGCTCAAGGACTACGGCTTCCGCGTGGTGCTCGCGCCGCGGTTCGCCGACATCTTCCGCGGTAACTCCGGCAAGCAGGGCCTGGTCACGGGCGTGGTGGCGCAGGAGGACATCGAGCTGCTCTGGAAGATCCTCGAGACCAAGCCCGGCACCGAGGTGACCGTGGACCTCGAGTCGAAGACCGCGACGGCCGACGACGTGACCGTGCCGTTCCAGATCGACGACTACACGCGCTGGCGTCTCATCGAAGGGCTGGACGACATCGGCCTGACCCTCCAGCACGCCGACGACATCGCGACGTTCGAGGACGGCCGCGAGTCGTGGCGTCCGAAGACGCTGCCGGCGAAGCACCTGCCGAACGTCCCGATCGAGCCGGCCCGCCCGGTCTGACGGTGCGCGCGGCGGGCGGCGCTCCGCGGACACGGAGCGCCGCCCGCCGATCGTGCCGGCGTGCCGCCGTCAGAGGCGAGGCGGACCCTGACGCACCTTCTCGAGCAGACCTTCGGGTGTCGCCGAGGTCGGGTCCCACCACGAGTCGATCCACCACGTGGCGCCGGCGTCGGCCATCGCCCGAGCCTGCTCCGCAGCCTTGCCGGGATCGGTGTCGAGCCTGCCCTGCGCCACCACCTCGTACGGGCCGGCGTCGGGCCCACGCTGCTCGGCTATCCAGGTGGTGAGCTCGCGGAGCGCGTTGGGACCGGCCTCGGCGTCCTCCGGTGAGTCTCCCCGGACCTGGGGCACCATGCCGTCCCAGCGCAGTGCGCGCCGCAAGCTCTTGAGCGGCGGACGTGCGGCGTCCCACACGGCCACGGGCCACACCGGGATGCGACCGTTCACCGGGGCCTGCGGATAGGTGAACTCACCGGTGCGGATCGTGTCGCCCTCGTACGAGAACGTCTCGCCCGACCACGACCGCTCGAGCCAGGCGAGCACGTCGTCGAGCTTCGCCGCCCTGTCGCGCAGCTCCACCGGCTCACCCGGCACGGACAAGAAGCCCATCTCGTTCGGCACGCCGACGCCGACCGGCAGCACGAGGCGGCCGCCGGACAGGTGGTCGACGGTGAGCGCCCGCTGCGCGAGCTCCCACGGCCGGTGGCGTGGGAACGCGAACACCATCGCACCGAGCGTGATCCGTTCGGTGACCACGGCGGCGCCCGCGAGCACGCCGAACGGGTCCCACGTCGCCGTCGAGTCGAACCCGGGATCGCCCATGCTGATGGCGTCCCAGGTGAAGAAGCCGTCCCACCCGTGCTCCTCGCATTCCTGCGCGAGCCGCACATGCTGCGCGGGAGAACCGAAACTGCCGATGAATCCGAACTTCATCGTCCCTCCAGGGGTCGCGGTCTGGACCCTGCCGACGCTATGCGCGGGGTCCGACATCGCCCGGTGTGCACCGGCCCGGGGGTGTGGAGTGCAGTGTGGAGTGCGGTGCGGAGCGCCGTCGGACGCGTGATGCGACCGACATCACGTCCTTGGGGCCGTGTGAGTTTGCCGTGCCGAATAGGCTGGGACCTATGGCTTCCCACTACGACGTCGTCCTCCTCGGAGCTGGGCCCGGCGGCTACGTCGCCGCCATCCGTGCGGCTCAGCTCGGCAAGTCCGTCGCGATCATCGAGGAGAAGTACTGGGGCGGTGTGTGCCTCAACGTGGGCTGCATCCCCTCCAAGGCGCTCCTGCGCAACGCGGAGCTGGCGCACATCTTCAACCACCAGGCCGACTTCTTCGGCATGTCGGGTGACGTGACGTTCGACTACGGCAAGGCCTTCGACCGCTCGCGCGTGGTCGCGAACGGGCGCGTCAAGGGCGTGCACTTCCTCATGAAGAAGAACAAGATCACGGAGTTCGACGGGCGCGGCACGTTCCGCGACGCGAACACGATCGAGGTCGCGCTGACCGACGGTGGCAGCGAGACCGTGACGTTCGACAACGTGATCATCGCGACGGGCTCGGCGGTACGCCTGCTGCCCGGCGTCGAGCTCAGCGACAACATCGTCACGTACGAGACGCAGATCATGACCCGCGAGCTGCCGAAGTCGATCGCCATCGTGGGCGCCGGCGCCATCGGCATGGAGTTCGGGTACGTGCTCAAGAACTACGGCGTCGACGTGACGATCATCGAGTTCCTCGACCGCGCGCTGCCCAACGAGGACGCCGACGTGTCGAAGGAGATCACCAAGCAGTACAAGAAGATCGGCATCCCGATCCTGGCCTCGACCAAGGTCGAGAGCGTCAAGGACAACGGCTCGTCGGTCACCGTGTCCTACTCCGGGGTCAAGGACGGCAAGCCCGGCTCGCTCGAGGTCGACAAGGTGCTCATGGCTGTCGGCTTCGCGCCCGCCGTCGAGGGCTTCGGCCTGGAGAACACGGGCGTGCAGCTCACCGACCGCGGCGCGATCGCGATCGACGACCACATGCGCACCAACGTGCCGCACATCTACGCCATCGGCGACGTCACGGCGAAGCTCATGCTCGCCCACGTCGCGGAGGCGCAGGGCGTCGTCGCGGCCGAGACCATCGCGGGCGCCGAGACCATGACGCTCGGTGACTACCGGATGATGCCGCGCGCCACGTTCTGCTCGCCGCAGGTGGCCTCGTTCGGCCTCACCGAGCAGCAGGCCAAGGACGAGGGCTACGACGTCAAGGTCGCACAGTTCCCGTTCATGGCCAACGGCAAGGCCCACGGCCTCGGCGAGCCCACGGGCTTCGTCAAGCTCGTCGCGGACGCCAAGTACAACGAGATCCTCGGCGCCCACATGGTGGGTCCGGACGTCTCCGAGCTGCTCCCCGAGCTCACGCTCGCGCAGAAGTGGGACCTCACCGCCGACGAGATGGCGCGCAACGTGCACACGCACCCGACGCTGTCCGAGGCGCTGCAGGAGTCCATCCACGGCCTCGTCGGGCACATGATCAACCTGTAACCGGGTCGCTGGCGCCCGACCGGCACGCCTGGCAGAGGGCCCGGAGCTGCGGGATGCCGCAGCTCCGGGCCTTCTGCTGTCTCGGGGCGCCAACGACACCCGGCCCGGCCGCGACGGGCGCCACCGCGGAGCCCCACCTACGCTGGTGGACGGACGCCCTCACCGGGCCCGATGGATCAGCCCGCAGCCGTGGGCGGCGCGGCAGCGGAGCACCGACGTCGTCTGCTCGCCGACCTCCACATCGAGGAGGCAGCATGAACCGGACGATCAGCATCCTGTTCCGGGCGATCCCGCTCGCCATGGGCGCCGTGTGCCTGGCGTTCGGGTGGTACGTCCTGTCCGGCGGGGACGACGCGGGCCACTTCGTGGCCGGGCACGTGAACATGGCGCTGACCGCGATCTGCATCGCGCTGTTCACCACGGCCGCGACGATCATCCGCCAGCTCGTGCACCGGTACGGGCGCGTGTGGGAGGTCGTGCTGCCCGTCCTGGGGTACGCCGTGGCGCTCGCCACGAGCATCTGGGGCGTCACGGTCATCCTGCGCGGTGACGACCCGCAGTACGTCGTGGCCGGGCACGTGCTGCTCGGGATCGGGTTCATCGCCGCATGCGTCAGCACGGTGGCCACGGCGTCGACGAAGTTCGTGCTGATCCAGGCCAGCGCGGCGCGCGCGCCCGGGAGCGGTGCGCCGGCGGACGCCTACTCGCGTGGCGTGGGCACGGTGCTGATCGCGATCCCGGCCGTGCTCGCGGTGACGGGCCTCGTGGTCGCGGTGACCCTGTTCGTCCGCGGCGGCACCCCGGAGACGGTCGCGGGCGAGGTGCTGGTGGGCCTTTCGCTCATCTGCTCCGCGCTCGTCGCGCTGGTGGCCAGCATCGTCCGGCAGGTGCGCAACGAGTTCGGCGACGCCGAGCGCTTCCGCTGGACGTGGTGGGTCGCGGCGATGGGCACGGTCAACGTCGTCCTCGGGATCACCGTGCTGGTCAGCGCGGACGACCCGGCGTTCCTGGCTCCCGGCACGGTGCTCATCGGCCTCGGGCTGATCTGCTTCAGCATCCTGTCCAAGGTGGTCCTGCTGGCGCTCGTGTGGCGCCGGACGTTCGCGCTCGCGAACCGGATCCCGATCATCCCCGTCACCACGGCGCTCACCTGCCTGTTCTTCTCGGCATTCCTGTTCGAGGCGACCACCCGCCAGGCCGGCTTCTTCGTCGGCGCACACGTCCTGGTGGGGCTGGGAGCCGTGTGCTTCACGCTGTTCTCGATCGTCTCCATCCTCGAGGCGGGCACCTCGGCGTCGTCGTAGGCGTCAGCACCTGGGCGGTCCGTCCGCACGGCGTCGGCGACCATGTCGAGATCATGCGTCCGGCTCCGTCCTCGGTAGGAAGGCGGCGAACGACGTCGCCGAGGGAGGGATCGACCTGATGGACCAGTACGAGATCGAGACCGAGCTCGCCGACGCGGGGGAGCTGCTCGCCTCGCCCGCGGCCGCCCACCTGGCGTACGTCGCACCCGACGGCACGCCGCGCGTCGTGCCCGTGGGCTACTTCTGGACCGGCGACGAGTTCGTGGTCTCCACGGCCGTGACGGCGCCCAAGGTCGCCGCGCTGATGGCGCGGCCGGATGTCGCGCTCACCGTCGACGCCGGCCACACACCGGGGCAGGCCCGGTCGTTGTCGGTGCGAGGCCGTGCGGACATCCGCATCGTCGACGGCGTCGTCGAGGAGTACCTGACCGCGGCACGCAAGGGCATGACCGGCGAGGAGCTCGCGGTGTTCGAGCGGAGCTGCCGCGAGCTGTACGACCGGATGGCGCGCATCGCGATCAGGCCGCTCTGGGCGCGGTACTACGACTTCGGCGCCGGCCGGATCCCGGGATTCCTGCGGGAGCTTGCCGACCGCATCGGCCGGTAGCCCGCGCATGTGGGGATCCTGAGCAGGATCTTCATCACTGCGTCACGTCGCTTCAACGTAACCTACGGGACCGTAGGTTACGGTGGCGTAGTGAGCACAACCCCGCGCAACGTCACCGTCCCTGACTGGCCTCTTACCGCCGCCCTGGACCGGGCCGCGGGAGATCACCCCGAGCGTGTCGCGCTCGACTTCTTCGGGGCGACGACGACGTACCGCGAGCTCTCGGACGCCGTCCAGCGAGCGGCGGGCGCGCTCGCGGCGCGAGGCGTCGAGGCGGGTGACCGCGTGGCGATCTCGCTCCCCAACAGCCCGAGCCACGCCATCGCGTTCTGGGCGGTGCTCCGGCTCGGCGCCGTCGTGGTCGAGCTGAACCCGACGATGGGTGCGTCCGAGTCGGCGCGCCTGCTGGCCGACTCGGGCGCTCACGTCGTCCTGGCCTGGTCGAAGACCGCTGCCGACTTTGCCGCGGCGGCGCCCGACGCCGATGTCGTGACCGTCGACGTCAGCCATGACCTGCCCCGGAGCAAGCAGTGGGCGTTGCGCTTGCCCTTGCGCGCGGCACGCACGCAGCGCGAGGCGTTGGTCGGCACGCCGCCGGCACGCGCCACCGACGGCGAGCAGGTGCCGGAATGGCACGCGCTCGTGGCCTCCGCGAGCCCGCTGCCGAGCGACCACCCCGGTCCCGGCTCCGAGGACCTGGCAGTTCTCATCTACACCGGCGGCACCACGGGCGAGCCCAAGGGCGTGATGCTCCGCCACCGTCACCTCGCTGTCAACGCCATCCAGGGCCAGGCGTGGACGGGTCACGACGCCTCGGAGCCCGAGGTGGTCTACGGCGTGCTGCCCTACTTCCACGCGTTCGGCCTCCAGCTGTGCCTGGTGTACGCCACGGTGGTCGCGGCGACGGTCGTCGTGTTCCCGAAGTTCGACGTCGGCGCGGTCGTGTCCGCCCAGCGCCGCCGGCCCGGCACGTTCCTGCCCGCGGTCCCGCCCATGCTGGGCAGGCTGACCGCTGCCGCCCGCGAGGGGCGGCGTGTCGACCTGAGCACCTTCCGGATCGCGATCTCCGGCTCGATGGCGCTGCCCGCAGAGACCGCACGCGCCTGGGAAGAGGTCACGGGCGGCCTGGTCATCGAGGGCTACGGGATGACGGAGACGTCCCCGGTCGCGCTCGGCAGCCCGCTCGACGCCCGACGACGTCCGGGTTCGCTCGGCCTGCCGTTCCCGTCGACGCGGATCCGCATCGTCGACCCCGAGAACCCCACTGTCGACGTCGAGCCGGGCAGCCACGGCGAGCTGCTGATCGCGGGCCCGCAGGTCTTCGACGGCTACTGGCGCCAACCCCAGCAGACCGCCGACACGGTGCTTCCCGGCGGCTGGCTGCGCACCGGGGACATCGTCTCGGTGGACGACGACGGCTTCGTGACGCTCGTCGACCGGATCAAGGAGGTCATCGTCACCGGTGGCTTCAAGGTCTACCCGTCGCAGGTCGAGGACCGGCTGCGCGAGATGCCGCAGATCGCCGACGTCGCCGTCGTCGGAGTACCGGCCGGCGACGTCGGCGAGCGGGTCGTCGCGGCGGTCGTCCTCGACGAGGGCGTGCCGTCCCTCGACCTGAGCACCGTCCGGGAGTGGGCGTCCACGCACCTCGCCCCGTACGCGATGCCGCGCGACCTGGTCGTCGTGGCGGAGCTGCCCCGGTCGGTCATCGGCAAGGTCATGCGCCGCGTCGTCCGCGAGCAGCTGCTCGAGCCGGCGCCGGCGTCGGCCTAGCCCTGCGACCGCGAGACCGCGAGCCCGAGGCGGTCCGACGTCCGACGGCGCGTGAGCTCCTCAGGCCTTCGAGAGCCGCGGCGTGGTCACGGTGCTGCAGCGGCGGGGTCGCTGTGCCGGTGTGAGTCCGCCGCCGCGTCCAGCAGCAGGTGGGCACCGGACCCCTCGCGGACGACCAGCTCGAACGACGCCGCGCCTGCGGCCAGCGTCGCGACGACGACGCCCTCGAGCCCGGGGTGGGCCTCGAGCGTCAGCCGGTCGGGCGCCGACAACGGCACCATCAGGCGCGACGACGAGTGCACCGGCTTGGTGCTGCGCAGCACTGCCTCGTGGCGCGAGAAGGCCTCGAGCGCGACCGTGTCACCCGCCAGCACGATGCCCTGCAGCGTCGTCGGGGCCAGCGCATCCCATGCCCTCGCACCGACCCGAGCCGCTCCGGACGCACGTCGGGCGACCCGGAGCCGACCGTGCCACGCCCACGGCGTGAGGGTGTCGAGGTGGCGCGCGGCGTCGCGGACGTCGCTGACCAGGGACTGGTCGTCCCGCCCCAGGTCGAGGTCTGCCGACGTGGTCCCCCACAGCGCGGCGGCCTGGAGCAGGCCGAGGCCGACGGCACTGGGGGTGGCCGCCGCCGCGGCCGCGCGCAGCTCGTCCACGAGGCGCCGGACGCTGTCTCGCGCGGACCCGTTATACCGCAGGCTCACCTCGTCGCCGGTGCGGGTGTGCACGGTCAGCCGGCCGTCGAGGAGGTCGACGGTGTCGCGCACGGCCACGACGTCCGGGAACGGGATCTCGCGGGTCTCGTAACCGCGCGGGTTGCTCGTCGGCCTGTCGCCGGGCTCGTGCCGCGCGCGGCGGGACAGGACCGTCAGGCCCGTCTCGTCGACGACCAGGAGATGGTCGTACAGGTCCATGTCCGGGGTCGCGTCGCGGCGTGCGATGTTCCGGGGCACCTTGAGCACGAGGCGTGCCGCACCCGGATCGAGCGGGTGGTCCCGGTAGAGCCGCGGGACGTCGTGGATCGACCGCACCTCGTCGATCCACGGGCCGAAGCGGTCGTACTCGCTCGTGCCGGCCGGCGTGCTCGCCATCCCACGTCCTCGTCGTTCGGTGGGAGCCAAGACTACCGGGGTGCCGCGCTCGACGTGTCGGGCGGGCGCCACGCCGCCGGTCGCCTCAGCCGCGCCGCCGGCTGATCGTCCGGCCCAGCCAGACGAGCGGGTCGTACCGCCGGTCCGCGACGCGCTCCTTCATCGGGATGAGCGCGTTGTCGGTGATCTTGATGCCTTCGGGGCAGACGTCGGTGCAGCACTTGGTGATGTTGCACCGCCCCAGACCGTGCTGGTCCTGCGCCTGGGGCACGCGGTCGGCGACGTCGAGCGGGTGCATCTCGAGCTCGGCGATCCGCATGAGGAACCGCGGGCCGGAGAAGGCCCGCTTGTTGTCCTCGTGGTCACGCACCACGTGGCACGTGTCCTGGCACAGGAAGCACTCGATGCACTTGCGGAACTCCTGGGACCGGCCGACGTCGACCTGCGTCATCCGGTACTCGCCCGGTGCCAGGTCGGCCGGCGGCGTGAACGACGGGACCTCGCGGGCCTTGGCGTAGTTGAACGTCACGTCCGTCACGAGGTCGCGGATCACGGGGAACGTCCGCATCGGCGTCACCGTGACGACCTCGTCGGGCTCGAACACCGACATGCGCGTCATGCACAGCAGCCGCGGCTTGCCGTCGATCTCCGCCGAGCACGACCCGCACTTGCCCGCCTTGCAGTTCCACCGCACCGCGAGGTCCGGCGCCTGGGTGGCCTGGAGCCGGTGGAGCACGTCGAGGACGACCTCGCCGTCGTTGACCTCGACGGCGAAGTCCGTCAGCTCGCCGCCGCCCGAGTCGCCGCGCCACACGCGGAACTGGCCGGTGTAGCTCATGCGGTGCCTCCCTGCGGGTGCGCGGCCAGCTCGTCGGCCGTGTAGTACTTCTCGAGCTCGGTGAGGTCGAAGAGGGCCAGCAGGTCTTCGCGCATCGGGACGCGCTCGTCGGGCTCGACGACGACGCGCGGGACGACCGGGTCGCCGGGTGGGCAGTGCGTCACGAGCACCCGGTGCCGCCACTCGCGGTCGAGCATTGGGTGGTCGTCGCGGGTGTGGCCGCCGCGGCTCTCGGTCCGCATCAGGGCCGACGTCGCCACGGCCTCGCTGACCATGAGCATGTTGCGCAGGTCCAGCGCGAGGTGCCAGCCCGGGTTGTACTGCCGGTGGCCCTCGACGACGACGCTGCGCAGCCGAGCACGCAGCCGCTGCAGGCGGTCGAGCGCCTCGACCATCTCGGCCTCGGTGCGGATGATGCCCACGAGGTCGTTCATGACCTGCTGCAGCTCCGCGTGCAGTGTGTACGGGTTCTCGACGGTGACGCCGTCGTCCGGAGGGTCGAACGGTGCGACCGCCAGGAGCGCGGCCGCGTCGACGTCGACGTCGCTGATCGCGGGCCGTCGTCCCAGACCGGCGACGTAGTCGGCCGCACCGAGCCCCGCGCGCCGCCCGAACACCAGGAGGTCCGACAGCGAGTTGCCGCCGAGCCGGTTCGAGCCGTGCATCCCGCCGGCGCACTCACCGGCCGCGAACAGCCCCGGGACGCGCGACTGGCCCGTGTCCGGGTCGACCGCCACGCCTCCCATCACGTAGTGGCAGGTGGGGCCGACCTCCATCTGCTCGGCCGTGATGTCGACGTCGGCGAGCTCCTTGAACTGGTGGTACATCGACGGCAGGCGGCGCTGGATCTCGGCCGCGGGCATGCGGCTCGCGATGTCGAGGTAGACGCCGCCGTGCGGGGTCCCGCGGCCCTCCTTGACCTCGGTGTTGATCGCGCGCGCGACCTCGTCACGGGGGAGCAGGTCGGGCGTGCGCCGGTTGCTCTCCTGGTCGCCGTACCAGCGGTCCGCCTCGTCCTCGGTCTCGGCGTACTGGTCCTTGAAGACGTCCGGGACGTACCCGAACATGAACCGCGCGCCGTCGGAGTTCTTGAGCACGCCGCCGTCGCCCCGGACGCCCTCGGTCACGAGGATGCCCTTGACGCTCGGGGGCCACACCATGCCCGTGGGGTGGAACTGCACGAACTCCATGTCGATGAGGCTGGCGCCCGCCCGCAGCGCGAGCGCATGCCCGTCACCCGTGTACTCCCACGAGTTCGACGTGACCTTGAACGACTTGCCGATGCCGCCCGTCGCCAGCACCACCGCGGGTGCGGAGAACACGACGAACCGGCCCGACTCGCGCCAGTACCCGAACGCCCCGGCGATCGCGCCGTCGTCGTCCGTCAGCAGCTCGGTGACCGTGCACTCGGCGAACACCCGCAGGTGCGACTCGTAGTCGCCGGTCTCGGCGTGGTCGGCCTGCTGCAGGGCGACGATGCGCTGCTGCATCGTGCGCAGGAGCTCGAGCCCCGTCCGGTCGCCCACGTGCGCGAGCCGGGGGTAGGAGTGCCCGCCGAAGTTGCGCTGGCTGATCCGGCCGTCAGGCGTGCGGTCGAACAGCGCGCCCCACGTCTCGAGCTCCCACACCCGGTCGGGCGCCTCCTTGGCGTGCAGCTCGGCCATCCGCCAGCTGTTGAGGAACTTCCCGCCGCGCATGGTGTCCCGGAAGTGCACCTGCCAGGAGTCCTTCGCGGCGACGTTGCCCATCGCGGCGGCGCACCCGCCCTCGGCCATCACCGTGTGCGCCTTGCCGAACAGGGACTTGCAGACGATCGCCGTCCGCAGGCCGCGTTCCCGCGCCGCGATCGCGGCGCGCAGGCCGGCGCCGCCCGCACCGATGACCAGGACGTCGTACTCGTGCCTCTCGGTCTCGATCAACGCCGAGCTCCTATCCGATCAGTCGTAGGTCGGTGATCGTGCCGCGTGCGACGAGCATCACGTACAGGTCCGTCAGGATGAGCGACCCGAGCGTGATCCACGCGAACAGCGAGTGCCGGGTGTTGAGCTTCGAGACCCGGGTCCAGAGCCAGTACCGCACCGGGTGCTTCGAGAAGTGGGTCAGCCGACCGCCCATCACGTGCCGGCACGAGTGGCACGACAGCGTGTAGCACCACAGCAGCACCACGTTGCCGAGCAGCACGATGTTGCCGACGCCGACGACGAAGCCGTCGGTGGGGTGCCGGAACGCCCAGATCGCGTCGTAGGTGTTGATGAGCGAGATGAGCACGGCGAGGTAGAAGAAGTACCGGTGCGAGTTCTGCAGGATCAGCGGGAAGCGGGTCTCGCCCGTGTAGGTCCCGTGGGGCTCGGGCACCGCGCACGCCGCCGGCGCGAGCCAGATCGAGCGGTAGTACGCCTTGCGGTAGTAATAGCAGGTCAGCCGGAAGAGCAGCAGGAACGGCAGCGTGAGCGCCGCGTACGGGATGAGCGGGTTGTCAGGGAGGAACATCCCGAAGTGGGCCGACCCCGGCTCGGACGCGCAGCCCAGCGACACGCAGGGCGAGTAGAACGGCGTCAGGTACCGCTCGTCGGCGAAGAAGTATCGCTGCTGGAACGCACGCACCCCGCCGTAGACGAGGAAGATCATCAGGCCGACCGTCGTCGCCGCGGGCGGCAGCCACCACCGGTCCGTGCGCAGCGTCCGCGCCGGGACCTGAGCGCGCCCGGGAGTGTCGACCCCGCGCACGACCGCCGTCACGGGCGGGTGCCGTGGTAGCCGCCGATGCCCTCGTCGTCGGCGTCGTCGCCCCACAGGGAGGCGTCCAGCGGTGTGTCGGGGACGACGACGTGCTCCAGATGGCCGGACGCCGTCATCGGAACGGGACGAGCGGTGGCGAGCGCGCCGGCGTCGATCTCGATCCGCTCCAGATCGTTGATGAGCCGGCGCACCTCGGGTGCGTCACCGAAGGCGTTGCGAACTCCGGCGACACTGCTCCGCAGCTGCTCGATCGAGCGGCGGAGCGTCGAAATCTCGGTGGTCGTCACACGGCACCTCCTCGACGACGCACCTCACACCGGTGTGAGGTGCGTCAATGCCGACTCTGCCGCGAACCTCTCCGACAGGCAAGGCGCCGCGCGCGAATGTCTGTCACGCTCGACGTATGGCTACGGACGCCGGGCGTGCCTCGGTGACCCCGCTCGTGGACCTGCACGGCAGGTCGGCGTGGAGCGTGCTTCCTCCGCTCATCCTTGGGTTCTTCATGATCATGGTGGACACCACGATCGTGAACATCGCCATCCCGACGCTGACCGACAAGTTCGGGGCGTCGATCGTGGAGGTGGGCTGGGTCAACAGCGCCTACCTGCTGTCGTACGCCGTGCTGATGCTGCCCGCCGGGCGGCTCGGGGACCGCGTCGGGCCCAAGCCCGTCTTCCTGGTCGGCCTGGTCGTCTTCACGGTCTTCTCGTTCCTGAGCGGCTTCTCGGGCGAGCTGGGCAGCGAGCCGCACATCGGGTGGCTCATCGGTTCGCGCGCGCTCCAGGGTGTCGGCGCGGCCCTCATGACGCCGCAGACGATGTCGATCATCACGCGCGTGTTCCCCGCCCGGCAGCGCGGCGGCGCTCTCGGGCTGTGGGGCGCGACGGCGGGCGTGGCCACGATCGCGGGCCCGCTGCTCGGCGGTGTTCTCGTCGAGACGCTCGGGTGGGAGTGGATCTTCTACGTCAACATCCCCGTCGGTGTCGTGGCGCTGGTCCTCGGGCTGCTGTACCTGCCCCGCCTGGCGTCGCACGCGCAGGCGCTCGACGGCGTCGGCGTGGTGCTCTCGGTCCTCGGGCTCGGCCTGGTCGTGTTCGGGCTGCAGGAGGGCTCGAACTTCGACTGGGGAGAGATCTGGGGCCCGGTGTCGGTCTGGAGCCTGATCGGCGCGGGCCTCGTGGTGCTGGGCGTCTTCGTGTGGTGGCAGGCACGCCAGGGCACCGCTGCGCTCCTGCCGCTGCGGCTGTTCCGGTCGCGGAACTTCTCGCTCGCGAACGTCGGCGGCATGGCCGCGTCGTTCGCGATGATCGGCATCTTCTTCCCGCTCACGATCTTCCTGCAGACGATCCTCGGCCTGTCCCCGCTCCAGGCCGCGCTGGTGACGCTGCCGGGCTCGCTCGTGTCCGGGATCGTCGCGCCGTTCGCCGGACGCCTCTCCGACCGCGTGCCGGCCAAGTGGGTCGTGGCGGCCGGGTTCACCGGCCTGACCCTGGCGGTCACCTGGATGGCCGTGGTGGTCAGCTCCGACCCCTCGCCGTGGGAGTTCCTGGCACCGATGGGCCTCTTCGGGGTCGGCACGGGCCTGACGTTCTCCCCGCTGTCGAACCTCGCGACGTCGGGCCTCGACCAGAGCACCGCCGGCGCGGGCGCGGGCGCGTTCAACACGACACGGCAGGTGGGCGGCGTCATCGGCTCGGCCGCGATCGTCGCGGCCCTGACGGCGCGTCTCGCCGTGACGATCCCCGCGGCCGCTCGCGACGTCGCTCAGTCGCTCCCGCCCGGGATCCGGAGCCAGTTCGTCGAGGGCGTCACGCGGGCAGGCGCGAGCACGGCCAGCACGAGCGGCACCCGTGCGTCGATGACGGCCGGGCTGCCCGACGACGTCTCCGCGCAGGCAGCACGCCTCGCCCGGGACGCGATCACCCGGGGGTTCGCCGACGCCGCGGGCCAGACGTTCGCGGTCGCCGCCGTCGTGCTCGTGGGTGCCATCGTGTGTGCGGTCCTCATGTCACCCGAGCACGTGACCGAGTCCGCCGCGGCCGACACGGCGTGACCGGGTGCGAGCGCCTCGTGCGCATCACGATCGAATCGTCTCGCGATGCGGCCGGCTCGGGGCGGGGCCGCACCGCCGGCCGACGGCGTGTCGGCGCACGTCGGGGTGCGTGGGGCGTGAAGGTGTGGTGAACGTGAATACGGCGCTGCCGTCGTGTGTTGGCACCACCGGAGCACGGCAGGCAGGATCGACCGCGCTGCGCTCCATGCCGGCATTGCCCACGACACCGACGGGACGACGACGAGAACCATGAAAGATCTGCTGTACGTCAACGGCGGCAACCCGCTCGAGGGCACCATCACGGTGCGCGGAGCGAAGAACTTCGTCTCGAAGGCGATGGTCGCCTCTCTGCTGGGCGAGACGCCCAGCGTCCTGCGCAACGTGCCGCAGATCCGCGACGTCGCGGTCGTGACAGGGCTGCTCGAGCTCCACGGGGTCACGGTCAAGTCCGACCCCGACTCGGGCATCCTCGACCTGGACCCCTCGAACGTCGAGTCCGCGCACGTCGCCGACATCGACGCGCACGCCGGTTCGAGCCGCATCCCGATCCTGTTCTGCGGGCCCCTGCTGCACCGTCTCGGCGAGGCGTTCATCCCCGACCTCGGCGGATGCCGGATCGGCGACCGCCCCATCAACTACCACCTCGACATCCTGCGCCAGTTCGGTGCCGTCGTGGACAAGCGCCCGAACGGCATCCAGCTGCGCGCCCCGCGCCGCCTGCAGGGCACCAAGATCTCCCTGCCGTACCCGTCGGTCGGCGCGACCGAGCAGCTCCTGCTCACGGCCGTGCGTGCCGAGGGCATCACCGAGCTGTCCGGCGCGGCGATCGAGCCCGAGATCATGGATCTCATCGCGGTGCTGCAGAAGATGGGCTCGATCATCTCGGTCGACACCGACCGCGTGATCCGCATCGAGGGCGTCGACAGGCTCGAGGGCTACTCGCACACCGCGCTGAGCGACCGCATCGAGAGCGCCTCGTGGGCCTCGGCGGCCCTGGCCACGGGCGGCGACGTCACGATCAAGGGCGCCAGCCAGCCCGAGATGATGGCGTTCCTCAACACCTTCCGGAAGGTCGGTGGCCGCTTCGACGTGCAGGACGACGGCATCCGGTTCTGGCACCCGGGCGGCGACCTGCGCTCGATCGTCCTCGAGACCGACGTCCACCCCGGCTTCATGACCGACTGGCAGCAGCCGCTCGTCGTCGCGCTCACGCAGGCCACGGGCCTGTCGATCGTGCACGAGACGGTGTACGAGAACCGGTTCGGGTTCGCCGACGCGCTACGCCAGATGGGCGCGACGATCCAGGTGTACAAGGAGTGCCTCGGAGGCCGCGACTGCCGGTTCGGCCAGCGCAACTTCCACCACTCCGCGGTGATCTCGGGCCCGACGCCGCTCGCGGCCGCCGACATCGAGGTCCCCGACCTGCGCGGCGGCTTCTCGCACCTCATCGCCGCGCTGGCGGCCAAGGGCACCTCGACCGTGCGGGGCATCAGCCTCATCGACCGCGGCTACGAGAACTTCCAGGACAAGCTCGTCGCGCTCGGGGCCGACGTCTCGCGCGACTGACCGCACGGCTCTGCCGGGCGACGGCGGCGGCCCGCTGCCGAAAGGGGTTCCCCTTCGGTGACGGGTCGCCGCCGTCGTTCTTTGCCGCGACGGCGAAGGGGAGTGGGGGCGGGTGGAGCGGAGGTAGGCTCTGGGTCCGTGCCGATCGCCCGACCCGAGTCCCGCTTCTACCGCGTCATCGCGTGGATCGCGCGGAGCCTGATGTTCACCATGACCCGCTACGACTGGCGGGGCAGCGAACACCTGCCCAGGTCCGGAGGGTTCATCGCCGCGGCCAACCACGCCACCGAGGTGGACTCGGTCACGTTCGCGCACTACCTCTACGACAACGGCTTCGAGCCGCGCATCCTCGCCAAGCGCGGGCTGTTCTCGGTGCCGGTGCTCGGGATGCTCCTGCGCGCGACGCGCATGATCCCCGTGGACCGCGGCACGGCCGACGCCGGCCGCTCGCTCGACGCCGCACGCGACGAGCTCGGCGCAGGGGCGTGCGTCGCGATCTTCCCCGAGGGCACGATCACCCGCGACCCCGACCTGTGGCCTATGGAGGGCAAGACCGGCCTGGCCCGGATCGCGCTGACCACCCGGATGCCCGTGGTGCCGGTCGCGCAGTGGGGAGCCAACGAGCTCCTTCCCCGGTACGGGCGCCTGCTTCGCCCGATCCCGCGCAAGCGCGTCCAGACGGTCGCCGGACCTGCCGTGGACCTCTCGGACCTCTACGACCGGCCGCTCGACTCGACGACGCTGCGGGAGGCGACGACGCGCGTCATGGACGCCATCACCGTCCTGCTCGAGGACCTGCGCGGCGAGAAGGCCCCCGCGGCGCGGTTCGACCTGCGCAAGCACCCGGAGTACGAAGCCAGGCGCACGACCTACCCGCCGGTGGAGCGCCCGTGAGCGCGGCCGAGCAGCGGCCCGTGCGTGCCGCCGTCCTGGGTTCGGGCTCGTGGGGCACCACGTTCGCGATGGTCCTCGCCGACGCCGGCTGCGACGTCCGCCTCTGGGGCCGTGACGCCACGGTCGCGCACGAGATCGCGACGCAGCGGCGCAACGACAGGTACCTGCCCGGCGTCGAGCTGCCCCCGATGCTCGCGACGACGGATGCGGCCGAGGCGCTCGCGGGCGCCCAGCTCGTGGTCGTCGCCGTCCCGTCCCAGGTCGCGCGCGCGACGCTCCTGGCGCTGCGGCCGCACGTCGAGCACGACGCCGTCGTCGTCTCGCTCATGAAGGGCGTCGAGCTCAGCACCGACGAACGCATGAGCCAGGTCATCGCCGAGGCGCTGGACCTTCCGGACGACCGGGTCGCCGTCGTGTCCGGGCCCAACCTGGCGCTCGAGATCGCCGCCCGCCAGCCCACCGCGACGGTGGTGGCGTGCACGAGCGAGGACACCGCGCGCTTCGTCGCCGCCGCGTGCGCGACGCCCTACTTCCGGCCGTACACCAACACCGACGTCGTCGGGGTCGAGCTGTGCGGTGCGGTCAAGAACATCATCGCGCTCGCTGTCGGTATGGCGCAGGGCCGTGGCTTCGCCTACAACACGACCGCCACGGTCATCACGCGCGGCCTCGTGGAGATCACGCGTCTGGGCCGGGCGCTCGGTGCCGACGCCGAGACGTTCTCGGGCCTCGCCGGCATGGGGGACCTGGTCGCCACGTGCACCTCGCCGGAGTCGCGCAACCACCGGCTCGGCCGCTACATCGGCGAGGGCATGACGCTCGACGAGGCGCTCGTGGCGACGGGAACGACGGCCGAGGGCGTCAAGTCCAGCCGCTCGGTGCTCGAGCTCGCCCAGAAGCACGACGTCGAGATGCCGATCACCGCAGGGGTCGTCGCCGTGCTGCACGGCGGTCTGCCCGTGGACGAGATGGCTCGCGGCCTGCTGGCGCGCCCGCAGAAGTCCGAGGGCGCCGGCTCCTGACGCCGCGCCCCTCGCGCCATCAGGCCCAGATCTCGGTGCCGGACGTCAGTGCTTGACGTCGACCACGACGCGTACCGGGTCGTCGAGCGCGAACACGCGGAACGGCTTGGGGCCGCCCTCGACGCCGATGAAGGCCGTCGTGTACCCCTCGAACCAGTGCCGGTACACGACCTCCTCGACGGACACGTCACCGGGCCTGTCGGCGCGCTCGAGCGTCGTGCCGTCGTACTCCTCGACGCCGCTGTCGGCGGGCATCGCGGTGCCGCGGATGCGCACGCTCAGGATCGCGTCGCCGTCGACCTCGACGGGCTCGCCGCTGCCGTCGTCGAAGGCCGCGTCCACGTACTCGACGTTCCAGCCGGGCGTGCCCTTGCCGTCCAGCTCGAACACGACGCGGTCGAAACCGTCGTTGCTGCCGACGCGGACGTCCGTGACCGTGAGCAGCTGCGCCCCGCCGGGCGCCCGCACGGCGGGCGACGTTCCCTTCGGGAAGGCCCCCGGTCCACCGTCGGGCTCGTCGGCCGACGTGTCGTCCTCGGCCTCGACGGCGTCGTCGGAGTCGTCGTCGGAGTCGTCGTCGGGGTCAACGGCGTCCGGAGCGGGTGTGGGCGACGGCGCGACGGTGGGCAGGGTGCTCGGCGCGTTGAGGGTCACGGGCGGCGCGGTCTCGAGCGCCGGCGGCTCGCTGTCGCTGCACCCGGCCGCGGCGAGCAGCAGCCCGGCGCCGATCACAGCCGTCGTCCTGCGCGTCGTGCTGCCGCCCATCATGCTCCTGCGCCTACCCGTCCACGTGTTCACCCGACGACGGTAGGCGCGGCCGCAGGGCGCCGCAGCGCGACCCGGCGCCGTCATCCTGCGCCGTCCGACCGGAGCGTCCGGGTGAGGGCATGGTCGAGGTCGGCCCACAGGTCCTCGACGTCCTCGACGCCCACCGACAGCCGCAGCAGGTCCTCGGGGACGGTGAGCGACTCGGTCGCGAACCGGCGGCGGCGCTCGAGCGACGACTCGACGCCGCCGAGCGAGGTGGCGGGTACCCAGAGCCGCACCCCGGCGACGACCTCGTCGGCCACGGCCGCGCCGCCGTGCGGGCGCACGCCCAGGATGGCGCCGTAGCCGTTCATGAGCCGCGACGCGCGCTCGTGACCGGGGTCGGTGGGCAGCGACGGGTGCCGGACCTCGTCGACGGCCGGGTGCTCGGCGAGCCGCCGTGCGAGCTCCGCCGCGGTGGCGTTCGCGCGCTCGACGCGCAGGTGCAGGGTGCGCAGGCCGCGCAGCGCGAGCCACACCTCGAACGGACCCGCGATCGAGCCGTGGAGCGTCCGGTACGCCCGCAGGTCGCGCGCGATCTGCGGGTCGTCCGTCACGACCACGCCCAGCACGACGTCGGAGTGCCCGGCCAGGTACTTGGTCGCGGAGTGCAGCACGACGTCGGCGCCCCAGGCCAGCGGGCGCTGTCCGAGCGGCGTCGCGAACGTGTTGTCGACGACGGACCGGACGCCCCGGTCGCGGGCCGCCGCGAGGATCGCCGGCAGGTCCGCGACCTCGAGCATCGGGTTGGTGGGGGACTCGGCGAGGAGGAGGTCGGCCCCGTCGAGCGCGGCGACCACGGTGTCGGTGTCGGCGATGTCGACGCGCCGCACCTCGACCTCGTGGCGCGCGGCGAGATCGTCCGCGAACCCCATTGACACCTGGTACCCGTGGCGCGGGACGACCAGGACCCCGCCGTCGGGAACCGGCGAGAGCGCCGCGGTGACCGCGGCCATGCCCGAGCCGAAGACCACGCCCGGCTGGGCAGCGCCCTCGAGCTCGGCGATCGCCGACTCGAACGGAGCCCACGTCTCGGTGTCCGACCGCGTGTACAGCAGCTCGCCGGGGCCCGGGACGCCCTGGGACACATAGGTGGAGCTCAGCACCAGGGGCGGGTTCACGGGCCCGCCCTGGACCCGTGCGGGGCGGCCCGCGGTCACGGCGACGGTCGCAGGGCGGGCGCGGTGCGGGCGGTCGGCAGCCTCGTGCGTCATGGCCGCAGGGTACGCTGACCGTGCGCGCGGCCGCCGCTGTCGTCCAGGCCGACCGTGTCCGGACCGACCGCGTGCCGGGCAGCGCTCAGCGCGGCTCGACCAGCCGGGCCATCAGCTCGACGAGCAGCCGCTCGGCGACCGCGGGCGGCAGCGCCTCGACCGCGGCCAGGAGCGGGGCCATCGGCCCGAGGCCGGGCGCGCCGTCAGCAGCCCCGACGCCGAACGCCGCGAGCGCGGCTGCCGCGGCGTCGGACTCCGCCGAGCCCGTGCGGGGCGGGGCGCTGTCGCCGCCGTCGGGCGTCGCAGCGCCCAGCGCGCTCTCGACGAGCGCCGTGGCATCGGGACGGGCGCGGCCGCGCACCTCGTCGGCGGCCGCACCCAGGGCGGGCACGAGCTCGCCCAGCGCGCGGTCCGTCACGGGGGTGACCGTCAGGTGCGTCGTGTGCGGCAGCCGGGTGCCGTCGGCCTGGGTCAGGCCGGGTTGGGGCTGGAGCGTCCAGCCGCGGGCGGCGACGGCGTCGGACCAGAGGTGCGGGTCGACGCGCCGCGCGGCGGGGAGCCCGTCGTCGGCCGCCACGGCGAACAACGGCCCGGCCGGGTCGCCGACCACGCGCAGGCCGTCGATGCCCTCGACGGCGGCGCGCAGGGCGAGCGTCGCCGCGCGGGCCCGCGCCGCGAGCTCGGCCAGACCGCCACGGCCCAGCGCGCGGACGATCGCCCACGCGGCGGCCGGCGGACCGCCCGAGCGCGAGCCCAGGAGCGTGGGGTTCACGACCGGATAACCGGGCCAGCGCGTGGTCGCGAAGTACTGGGTGCGCTGCCGGTCCCGGCCGCGCTGCAGCAGCACCGACGCACCCTTGGGCGCGTAGGCGTACTTGTGCAGGTCGGCCGACAGGCTCGTCACACCGGGCACGCGTAGGTCCCAGGTGGGCAGCCCGGGCCAGAACGGCAGCGCGAACCCGCCGATGCACGCGTCCACGTGCACCGGCACGTGCCTGGCCGCGGCGAGCGCGGCGACGTCGGCGACAGGGTCGAGCGCGGCGTGCGGGTACGACGGCGCCGAGACGACGACGAGGGCGACGTCGGGCCCGAGCCGCTCGCCGACCGCCGCGGCGTCGACGGCGCCGCTCGGGCCGACGGGCACGAGGTCGAGCTCGAGGCCGAACAGGTGCGCGGCCTTGTGGAACGCCGCGTGCACCGTGCTGGGGGCGACGAGCCGCGGCCGTGCCGCGCCCGAGGGCCGGCCCGCGGCGGCCAGCCACGCGTCCCGGGCGGTCAGGACCGCCAGCAGGCAGCTCTCCGTGCCGCCGCTCGTCACGGTGCCCACGACCGTGCGGTCGCCGCCGGCGAGCAGGTCCCGTGCGAAGCCGACCAGGTCGCGCTCGAGCGCGGCGACGGAGCCGAACGTCGTCGGGTCGAGGCCGTTGACGGGCTGCATCGCCCGTGCGGCTCGTGCGGCGAGCTCGTCGAGCTCGGGCTGGCCGGGGTCGTAGACGTAGCTCAGCACGTGCCCGCCGTGCGTGGGGGCGTCGTGGGCGCGGAGGCTGTCGAGGTGGGCGAGCACGGACTCCGGCTGCTCGGCGAACCTCATGCCCGCGCCTCCGGGACGACCACGGCCGGCACGTCGATGTCGGACCGGCGCAACGGGTAGCGCCTCAGCGTGAGCAGGCTCGCGACCATGAGGATCGCCGGGATGACGCTGAAGCTCGCGACGATGCCGAGCACGGCGGCCGTGGACTGCTCGACCTGCTCGGACCCGGTCGACTCGGCATAGCCCGTCACGGCCAGCACGATCGTCAGCACGGTCGTGCCGAGCGCGAGCCCGCCCGTCTCGCCCGCCGTCCAGACGCCGCCGAACCGGCCGGCGCGGTCCACGCCGCGCACGCGCGCGTCGTGGGCGACGACGTCCGGCAGCATCGACATGGGCAGCGACTGCATGCCCGCGTACGCGGCCCCGGCGAGGCCCACGGCCGCGTAGGCCCACCCGCCGGGGACCCACGCGAGGCCCGTGAGCGCGATCGCGGCGAGCCCGAACAGCACCGACGCGACCGCGAACGTGCGCTCCTTGCCGTGCCGGCGCGCGGCGCGTCCCCACAGCGGCGCGCACACGAGCGCGGGGGCGATGAGCGCGGCGAACAACGGCGTGATCGCGTCGGTGTCGTGCAGCACCCACGTCGCGACGTACTGCGCGGCCGCGAGCATGACGCCGGTCGCGAGCGCCTGCAGCACGAACGTCGCGAGCAGCGCCCGGAACGGGGCGCTCTCGCGCAGGACCGTGATCCCGTCGCGGTAGTGGCCGACGAGGGCGGCGGGGGACAGCCCGCCGCGCGTGTCGCCCGGGACGGCTGCCGCCGCAGCGGGCGGGGTGCCTCGCGCCGCGCCCGCCGCGACGAACATCCCCACGCCCAGCAGGAGCCCGGCCGCGAGCGCCATGATCAGGTAGCCGAGCCGCTCGTCGTCGCCGCCGAGACCGCGCAGCGAGGGAGCGCCGCCGCCGAACGCGAGGATCGCGGCCGCGAGGACGACCACGCGCGCGGTGAGCAGCCGGGTGCGCTCGTCGTAGCTCCTGGCCAGCTCGGCGGGCAGCGCCATGTAGGGGACCTGGAAGAGGCTGAACGCGGTGGCCGCCAGGACGAACGCGACCAGCACCCACGCCGCGCGTGCGGGCGTCGGCAGTCCCGCCGGCACCCAGAAGGTCAGCGTGAAGAACACCGGCAGCAGGAGCGCGCCCGCGGCCATGAGCCGGCGGCGGCCGCCGGTCGTGGCCAGCTCGCGGTCGCTCACCGCCCCGATGACCGGGTCGACGAACACGTCCCACACCTTGGCCGCGGTGACGATGACGCCCGCGACGATCGCGGCGACACCGAGCGTGTCCGTCAGGTAGAAGACCAGGACGAGGCCCGGCAGGGTGGCGAACCCGCCGGTGCCGACCGATCCCATGGCGTCCCGGGCCACGATGCCCGCGCGCAGCGTCATGGCGCGATCGTAGGGGATGGCCCCGACGCTCAGGCGGTCCGCCGGAACGTCCGCCGGTAGGCGGTCGGCGTGACGCCGAGCGCGGCCGACAGGTGGGAGCGCAGCGACTGTGCGCTGCCCAGGCCGGACCGGGCGGCGACCTGCTCGACCGGGAGGGACGTGGTCTCCAGCAAGGTCCGTGCGTGCTCGACCCGGCGGCGCTGGATCCACTCCCCGGGGCTCTCACCCGTCTCCTCGCGGAACCGGCGCGTGAAGGTCCGCACCGACATCGCGCACCGGGAGGCCAGGTCCGACAGGGGCAGGGGCCTGTCGAGGTGCTCGAGCGCCCACACGCGGGCGGGGGCGGTGGTGGCCCCGGCGGGCTCGGGCACGTGCCGGCGGATGTACTGCGCCTGCCCGCCGTCCCGGTGCGGCGGCACCACGGTGCGGCGCGCGATGTCGTCGGCCACCGCGGCACCGTGGTCGCGCCGGACCACGTGCAGGCACAGGTCGATGCCGGACGCCACGCCCGCCGACGTCAGCACGTCGCCGTCGTCGACGTAGAGGACGTCGGGCTGCAGGCGCACGCGGGGGAAGATGCGGCGGAACTGCTCGGCCTCCGCCCAGTGCGTGGTCGCGAGGCGTTCGTCGAGCACGCCCGCGGCCGCGAGCACGAAGCTGCCGAGGCAGATCGACATCATGCGGGTGCCGGGGCGCACGCGCGAGAACGCGGCGCGCAGCGCGGGCGTGAGCACGCCCTCCTCGTACACCGGGCCGAGCTCGTACGACGCCGGGAACAGCACCGTGTCCGCGGTGTCGATCGCCTCGGGCCCGTGCGGGGCCTCGATCGAGAAGTCGGCGTTGGAGCGCACCGGGCCGGGCCCGTCGACCGAGCAGGTCACGACCTCGTAGAGCTTGCGGCCCTGCGCGTCGCGGGCCGTGCCGAAGATGCGGTGCACGATCCCGAGCTCGATCGGCAGGAACCCGTCGAGCAGGACGACGGCGACCCGGTGACGGCGCGCGGGCGGGCGCGAGGTGCTCATGGCCGGATCCTAGCGAACTATGTCCTCCCGGCCACTCGTTGCCGCCGTCGGCCCTGGGCAGGATCGTGCCTGTGACCACGACGTCCCCGCGGCCCGACGAGCCCGGCACGGCCCTCCCTGCGCCCCAGGCGACCGCCCTCGGCGACGCGCGCCCGGCGCCACGGATCCATCCGGCGTGGTGGGTCGCGGTCGTGAGCTTCGTGACGATCGTGGGAGCCGCGGCGTTCACCGCCGCTCCGGGCCTGTTCATCGAGCCGCTGAACGCCGAGCTGGGCTGGTCGCGCGGCCTGATCGGTGCCGGCGTCTCGATCCAGCTCGCCCTCTACGGACTGACGGCTCCGTTCGCGGCCGCGCTCATGGACCGCTTCGGCATGCGGCCCGTGCTGGTGACGGCGCTGAGCGCGATCGCGCTGGGATCGCTCTCGACCGTGTGGATGTCGCAGCCGTGGCAGTTCGTGCTGGGCTGGGGCGTGTTCGTGGGCGTGGGCAGCGGGTGCATGGCGCTCGCGTTCACCGCGACCGTGACGAGCCGCTGGTTCGTGGCCCGCCGCGGGCTGGTCAGCGGCATCCTGACGGCGGGCGGCGCCTCGGGGCAGCTCGTGTTCCTGCCCGTGCTCTCGTGGCTGGTCACGAACCACGGCTGGCGTCCGGCGTCGGTCACGGTGGGCCTGACGGCTGCGGCCGTCATCCCGCTCGTCGTGCTCCTGCTGCGCGACCACCCGGCCGACATCGGGCTGGCGCCCTACGGTTCGGCCACGTTCGTGCCCAAGCCCGCGCCCCGGCGCGGGGCGGCTCGCCGCACGGTGTCGGTCCTGTTCCGCGCGGCGCGCACGGGCCCGTTCTGGCTGCTCGCCGGTGCGTTCGCGATCTGCGGGGCGTCGACCAACGGCCTCGTGCGGACGCACTTCGTGCCCGCGGCGCACGACCACGGCATGGCGATCACGGTCGCGGCCTCGCTGCTCGCCGTCGTCGGCGTGTTCGACGTCGTCGGGACGATCGCGTCGGGCTGGTTCACCGACCGCTTCTCACCGCGCGTCCTGCTCGGCGTCTATTACACGTTGCGCGGCATCGCGCTCATGTTCCTGCCCGCGCTCATGGCTCCGCACGTCGAGCCGCCCATGCTCTTCTTCATCGTGTTCTACGGGCTCGACTGGGTCGCGACCGTGCCGCCCACGCTCGCGCTGTGCCGGGAGATCTACGGCGACGACGCGCCGATCGTGTTCGGCTGGGTGCTCGCGTCGCACCAGGTGGGCGCGGGCGTCGTCGCGTTCGTCGGGGGCATCGTCCGGGATGCGACGGGCAGCTACGACCTGGTCTGGTACGGCGCCGGGGCGCTCTGCGCGCTCGCCGCCGGGCTGTCCCTGGCCGTCCGGCGCCGCTCCGTACCCGCCGTGGTCTGACTCGCGGTCCGGTCCGACGCGCGAGACCGGGCCGCGAGTTCGTGCCTCAGTCCTGGAGCGGGCCCAGCAGGGACTGCGCGACGGTCGAGTGCGCGGACTCGTCGTCCGACGGGTGGAAGATGCCCGCGAGCACGTCGCGGTAGAGCCGGCCGAGCTCGGACCGGGAGAAGTACGTCGAGCCGCCCGAGCAGCGGATCGCCTCGTCGACCACGTAGCGCGCGGTCTCCGTGGCCCGGACCTTGAGGCCCGCCGTGGCGCGGAAGTAGCCCGCCCCACGGTCCACGAGCGCGTCGATCTCGCCCGCGATCTGGTCGAGCTGCGGCCAGATGCCGTCGAGCGCGAGCGCGGCCGACGCGATGCGCCACCGGATGTCCGGGTCCTGGGAGTAGGTCTTGCCCGTCTTCAAGGACGTGCGCCGCTCCGCGGCCTCGACCGCGAGCTGCAGGGCCCGGTCGGCGATCCCCGTGTAGACCGACGCGAGCAGCACCTCGAACGACGTGAAGATGCCCATCACGTAGGGGTCGAGGCTCGGGCCAGGGGCCAGGCGGCGCAGCACGCGGTCGGCCGGCGCGTGCGCGCCGTCGAGCACCGTGGTGCACGACTGCGACGCGCGCATGCCGAGCGTGTCCCAGTCGTCGAGGATCTGGAAGCCGCCGCCGTCGCGCGTGACGAACGCGTGCACGATGCGCGGGTCGTCCGGGTCGGTCGTGGAGTCGAGGCCCATGACGCCCAGGCGCGTCCAGCCGGGGGAGTTGGACGTGAAGATCTTGCGGCCGTGGAAGGTGTAGCCGCCGTCGCCGTCGGGCCGTGCCTCGGTGCGCGAGCCGAGAAGCACGAGGTCGTTGCCGGCTTCCGAGTACCCGAAGCCGAAGATCTCCCCGTGCGCGGTCTCGCGGAGCAGCCAGTCGAGCGAGGAGTCGCCGCGCTCGTGCAGGTAGCGTGCGACGCCGACCCACACGTGGTGCATGTTGACCGCGAGCGCGGTGGCCGGCGCCGCCCCCGCGAGCCGGGCCTGCTCGCGCGCGGTCTCGCGCAGCGTGAGCCCGGCGCCGCCGAGGTGCTCGGGGACCATGGCCTGCAGGTAGCCGGCGGTCTTGAGGTCGGCGAGGTCGTCGGTGAAGAACGCGTTCTCGCGGTCGTAGATCCCGGCCCTGCCCCGGATCGTGGCCAGGAGGTCGGGGGTGAGGATCTGGCGGTCGGGCAGCGCGGCGGGGTTCACGGCCATGGAGCGATTCAACCACCGAGCGCCGACGACAGGTTGCGAACGAACATACCAACCGGTCGGTCGCTTGGGCTACGCTGGCCGCAGCGGTCATCGGCGACCGCGACGCCGCCCGTGCCGGGCCCGCCCTGAAAGGAGACCAGCGTTGGTCATCCGGAGCCAGCAAGCCGACGTCGAGATCCCGGACGTCAACCTCTACGACTTCCTCTTCGCCGGCCTCGGCGACGCCGACCTCGACAAGGTCGCCCTCGTGGACGGGCCGAGCGGGCAGGCGACGACCTACGGCGCGCTGCGCGCCCAGGTCGACGCCATCGCCGGTGCGTTCGCCGCGCGCGGCCTGGGCGTCGGCGATGCCGTCGCCCTCCACAGCCCGAACGTCCCGGCGTTCGTGAGCGTGTTCCACGGCCTGCTGCGGGCCGGCGTGACCGTCACGACGGTCAACGCGCTCGCGTCCGGGCCGGAGGTGGGCAAGCAGCTCGCCGCGTCCGGCGCCCGGATGCTCGTGACCGTCTCCGCGCTGCTGCCGGCGGCCGAGTCGGGGGCGCAGGCGGCGGATCTCGACCCGGCCGACGTCGTCGTGATCGACGGCGCGGAGGGCCACCCGGGCCTGCGCGACCTGCTCGCGGTGGGCGCCCCCGCGCCCGAGGTCGACTTCGACCCGGCCACCCACCTGGCCGTGCTGCCGTACTCGTCGGGCACCACGGGCCTGCCCAAGGGCGTCATGCTCACGCACCGCAACCTCGTGGCGAACGTGCTGCAGTGCGAGCCGTACATGCCGCTCTACCGCGACGACGTCATCCCCGCCGTCCTGCCGTTCTTCCACATCTACGGGATGACGGTCCTCATGAACGGCGCGCTGTACCAGCGGTCGTCGGTCGTGACGCTCCCGCGGTTCGACCTCATGGAGTACCTCCGCATCGTCCAGGAGCACCGCGCGACCGTGCTCTTCGTCGCGCCGCCCATCGCGCTCGCGCTGGCCAAGCACCCGGCCGCCGCCGCGGCGGACCTCTCGAGCGTGCGCATGCTCGTCTCGGGCGCGGCGCCGTTCGACGAGAAGCTCGCCGGCGTGGTCCAGCAGCGCATGCCCGGGGCCCGGGTCATGCAGGGCTACGGCATGTCGGAGATGTCGCCGGTGTCCCACACGACGCCCGTCGACCGCCCGGACATCTCGCCCGGCTCGATCGGGCTGCTCCTGCCCAACATGGAGGCCCGCATCGTCGACCCGGCCACGGGCGCCGAGATCGACCAGCCCGCCGAGGGCGTCAGCGCGGCCGGTGAGCTGCTGTGCAAGGGGCCCAACGTCATGGTCGGCTACCTCGCGGACGAGCAGTCGACGCGCGACACCCTCGAGCCCGACGGGTTCCTGCACACGGGCGACATCGTGACGGTCGACGCCGCCGGCGCGTTCTACGTCGTGGACCGGCTCAAGGAGCTCATCAAGTACAAGGGCTACCAGGTCGCGCCGGCCGAGCTCGAGGCGCTGCTGCTCGCCCACCCGGCGGTCGCCGACGCCGCCGTCGTCGGCGTCCCCGACGACGACGCGGGCGAGGTGCCCAAGGCGTTCGTCGTCGTGGCGCCGGGCGCGTCGCTCACGGCCGAAGAGGTCGTGGGGCACGTGGCCGAGCACGTCTCGCCCTACAAGAAGGTGCGTCAGGTCGCGTTCGTGGACGCGATCCCCAAGTCGGCGGCCGGGAAGATCCTGCGCAAGGACCTGCGCGAGCCGGCCGTCACCGGGTGACGTCAGGGCACTGGTCGGAAGGGCTCACGGCCTGGCCAGGGGAGGGGGTGCGGTCCGGTAGGGTCGGGCCGATGTCCGACGCCGCCACCGCCCCCGTCCCTGCCGTGCCCGATCCCGGCCCTGGCCGCCGCAAGACGCGCGTGGCCCTGCTGTTCGGTGGGCGATCCGGCGAGCACGCCATCTCGGCGTCGACCGCGTCCGGCGTCCTGCGGGCCATCGACCGGGACAAGTACGACGTCGTGCCCGTCGGGATCACGCGCGAGGGCCGCTGGGTCGTGGCGGCCGACTCGCCCGAGCGGTGGCAGATCAGCGAGGGGCGGCTCCCCGAGGTGACCGCCGACTCGGGTGCCGAGGTCGTGCTGTCCCTGACCCAGGGCGAGCGGACGCTGCGCGTGCTCGAGCCCGGCCAGGTGCCGGCGCTGCTGGGCGAGGTCGACGTGGTGTTCCCGCTGCTGCACGGTCCGTTCGGCGAGGACGGGACGATCCAGGGCCTCCTCGAGCTCGCCGACGTGCACTACGTCGGTGCGGGCGTCCTGGCCTCCGCGGTCGGCATGGACAAGCACTACATGAAGCTCATCCTGGCCGGGCACGGGCTGCCGGTCGGGCCGTACACGGTCGTGCGGCCGGGGGACTGGGAGCGTCACCAGGGCGCGTGCCTCGCCACGATCGAGACGCTCGGCCTGCCGGTCTTCGTCAAGCCCGCGCGCGCCGGTTCCTCGCTCGGCATCACGCGGGTCGACGACCTGGCGGACCTCGCCGCGGCGATCGACGCCGCCCGCGAGCACGATCCCAAGGTCATCATCGAGGCCGCCATCGCGGGCCGCGAGATCGAGTGCGCCGTGCTCGGCGGCCGCGCGGGCGGCCCGCCGCGAGCGTCGCTGCCCGGCGAGATCCTCGTGGACCACGACGCGCACGACTTCTACGACTTCGAGGCCAAGTACCTCGACGAGGCTCACGTGAAGCTGGCCTGCCCGGCCGACCTGCCCGACCACGTGATCGAGGAGGTGCGGCGCATCGCCGTGCGCACCTTCGAGGCGGTCGGAGCCGAGGGCCTCTCGCGCGTCGACGTCTTCGTCACGCCCGACGACCAGGTCGTCGTCAACGAGATCAACACCATGCCGGGCTTCACGCCGTTCTCGATGTACCCGCGCATGTGGGAGGCGTCGGGGATCGACTACCCGCAGCTCGTCGACGAGCTGATCCAGCTCGCTCTCGAGCGTCCGACCGGGCTGCGCTGAGCCGCCTGCCCGGCCTCCCTGCTCCGCCCTCCCTGCGCTACGGCACGACCAGCTCGTTGACCGGCCCCGGCGCCCAGGCGACCTCCCAGCGGAACCCGTCCGGGTCGACGAAGTAGCCGGAGTACCCGCCCCACTCGCGGTCGGCCGCCTCCGTGACCGTCGGGGCGCCCGCGGCGCGAGCGTCGTCGAGCGCCGCGTCCACCTCGGCTCGGGACCCGACGTTGTGCGCGATCGTGACCGGGGGCGTGCCCGTCGTCTGCACCGGCCCGATCTCGGCCGTCGCGTGCACGCGGTCCCAGAGCGAGAGGATGAGCCGCTCGCCGACCTGGAACATCAGCACCTCACCGGCCTCCTCGAACAGGGGCGACCAGGCGAGCCCGTCGACGTAGAAGCGGCGGCTCGCGGTCAGGTCGCCGACCACGAGCGTGACAAGACTCACACGTTGTTCCATGCGGGCATGGTGCCACAGCCTCTGCCGGGACCGCTCAGCCGCAGTGCTGCGTCTGCTCCACGTGCGAGACCGCCTGCGCCAGGTCGGCGACGAACGCGGTCGAGTGGTCGACGGTCACCGCGGGCGGTGCGACCACCTCGACCGCCGGCTCCCGGCCGTAGGTCGTGAAGTGCCACGTACCCTCGCCGTCGGTCGCGACGATCCAGTCGACCGTGCCGCCCGCGGACTCGACCCGCTGACAGTCGGTCGAGGGCCCGGGCGGGGTGACGCCGCAGCGCAGCGTGACCGCGGCCCCGGGCTCGCCCCACGCCGCCGTGGCCTGGCTCGTGGTCTGGATCTTCTGCAGGTCGCCGCCGAGCACGTCGGGCAGCGCCAGCATGACCTCGGCACACTTCGGGTCCGCGGCGTCCGGGGCCACCTCGACGCCGATGGTGGGCGCGCAGGCGGCCAGGGTGGCGACGGCGGAGACGGCAAGGAACGCAGGGGTCATACGGCGGAGCACGGGACCACGGTACCGGCCGCGCTCACGCCGTCGGATGCTCGGGGCGGCGGATATGGTGCCGACGTGACGGACCCGACTCCTCCCGCCGGCGTCCAGCGTGTGCGGGACCTCGACGAGACCGCGCTGCTGGCGCAGATCTTCCCGCTGCTCCCGCGCGGGGCCGCGACCCTCGTGGGTCCCGGCGACGACGCCGCGGTGGTGCGCGCCCCCGACGGCCGGTACGTCGTGTCGACGGACGTCCTCGTGGAGGACCGTCACTTCCGGCGCCGGTGGTCGAGCGGCTACGACGTCGGGTGGCGTGCGGCCGTGCAGAACCTGGCCGACATCGCGGCGATGGGTGCGCGTCCGACCGCGCTGGTGGTGGCGCTGGTCGTCCCCGGCGACCTGCCGGTCGACTGGGTGACGGGCCTGGCCCGCGGCCTGGCGGACGCCTGCGCGCCCTCGGGCGCGGCCGTGGTCGGTGGCGATCTCTCGGCGGGCGACTCGGTCGTCGTCTCGGTCACGGTCCACGGCGACCTCGACGGTCGTGAGCCGGTGCTGCGCTCCGGTGCGCGGGCGGGCGACGTCGTCGCGCACGCGGGGGTGTGCGGCCGGTCCGCGGCCGGGCTCGCGCTGCTCGACGCCGGTCTGGAGCCGGCCACGCTTGCCGCGGGCGACGGGGCCCTCGCGGCCCTGGTCGGGCGCTACCTGCGCCCCGTCTCGCCCCTGGGTGCGGGCCGCGTGGCCGCCGACGCGGGCGCCACCGCGATGCTCGACGTCTCGGACGGCCTGCTGCGCGACGCCGGACGCCTGGCGCGGGCGAGCGGCGTGGTGCTCGACCTGGAGCTCGGGCCCGGGGCGGCGCTCGCGGCGGACGTGGCCGGCCTGCTGCCCGCCGCGGCGACGCTCGGCGGCGCGGGCGGGCAGGACCAGGCCCGGGCCTGGGTGCTGTCGGGTGGCGAGGACCACGGCCTGCTCGCGACGTTCCCGGCCGCCGGAGTACCCGAGGAGTTCCGGGCGATCGGCCGGGTGCTCGACGCCGCCGACGGCAGGGCGCCCGGCACCGTCACGGTCGACGGGGCGGAACCCGGGATCGGTCCCGGCTGGGACCACTTCGCGACGTAGGCGTCAGCCGCGGCGGTAACGCACCTCGGTCACCGGACGGCCGGCGATGTCGTCGATGCGCTCCACGCCGTCGGTCTGGAACCCGTGCCGGCGATAGAAGTGGCGTGCGCGCTCGTTCTGCTCGAGCACCCACAGCGTCATCGGGACGCCGTCGGGCACGTCGGCCAGGACGGTGCGCATGAGCTGGCGGGCCACGCCGCGGCCCCACGACTCGACGTCCAGGTAGATCGCGTAGAGCTCCAGGTAGCCGTCCTCGGCGTCCTCGTCACGCGACGGTCCGTAGCTCGCGAACCCGAGGATGCGCTCGTTCGCCTCCGCGACCAGCGTGGTGCGGCGTCCGGAGGCGAGGATCTCGGTCCACTTCTTCGCGCGCGCCGCCGGGTCGACCGAGTCGAGGTACTCGGCGGGCAGCACGTGCGCATAGGCGCCCCGCCAGGAGCTCACATGGACGCGTGCGATCGCGTCGGCGTCCGCCGCTGTCGCGGGCCGGATGACGACCTCGCTGTCGGTCTGGTTGCCGGGCTGGCTGCTCGTCTGCACCACCATCGGACAAGTTTGCCACGCGACCGGGCTGTGGCCAAGAGAGTTTGGTGAACGCTTCACGAACCCTTTGCACAGCATGCAGGAAAAGAACGACGCCCGCCGGGGAATCCCCGACGGGCGTCAGACGCAGCTGTGAACTGCGAAGTGCAGGATCTCAAGCGCTGCGGCGCTGGACCTTGCCGGCCTTGAGGCACGACGTGCAGACGTTCACACGCTTGGGGGTGCCTGCGACCACCGCACGCACGCGCTGGATGTTGGGGTTCCAGCGGCGCTTGGTGCGGATGTGAGAGTGCGAGATGCTGTGCCCGAAGCCCGGGCCCTTGCCGCAGACGTCGCAGTTGGCAGCCACGGTGTCTCCTGAATCGTCGAGCACGACCCCGCGCAGAGCGCAGCAGGACGTGAGTGGTGAATGGTCTGGGGGCGCCCGGTACGACCCGGGCAACCACACGAGGATAGCCGATCAGAGCTCGGGCCCTCAACAACGGTGGCGCGTGGGGTCGGTCACCGTCCGTGATGGCGGTACCTGCGCCCGCCGTTACGGTGGGACCCGGACTCGTGCCCGGCGGTGTCGGCCGGTCCGGTCCGTTCCAGGCTGCGCGGGTGTGCTCGCGCGCCGTGACACGACCCCGGGAGGTGCGGTGACCGACGCCGAGCTCCTCGACGCCGCGGTGGTACGCACGTGGGCACAGCTCGCGGTCGAGGCACTGGGCCGGTCGCGCACGGCGCTGGACGGCGTCAACGTCTTCCCGGTCGCCGACGGCGACACGGGCACCAACATGTACCTGACCCTGCGCGAGGCCGCCCACGCGTTGCAGGACGCCCCGTCCGACGCCGGCGGGGCGCGCCTGCTGCGCCTCCTGGCGCGCGGTGCGCTGCTCGGTGCCCGCGGGAACTCGGGCGTCATCCTGAGCGAGTGGCTGCGCGGCCTCGCCGTCGCCGCGACCCGTCGTGACCCGCTCGCGCCCGCGCTCGACGCCGCCGCCCGCAACGCGCGGCTCGCCGTCGCGCACCCGGAGGCGGGGACGATCCTGACCGCGGCCGAGGTCGCGGCGGCGGCCGCGCGCCACACCGCCGCCGACCCCGCCGTCACGGTCGCCACCGCCGAGGGCCGCCAGGCCGTGCTCGACGCCGCCCGCCAGGGCGCGCGCGAGGCAGCGCTGTCGAGCGTCGCCACCCTCGCGGCCCTGCGCGCCGCGGGGGTGCTCGACGCCGGCGCGTGCGGGCTCGTGCTGGTGCTCGACGCGCTCGCGGCGGCGCACCAGGCCGCCGCCCGGACCGGGGTGTCGGTGGCAGGCGGCACCATGACCCCCGTGCTCGACCTGGACCTGCGCACGCGACCCGCCGCCGCGCCCGACGCCGGCGACGAGGCCGTGCCCGTCCACCTGCCCGGCCGTCCGAACGCCGATCCGCACGCCGATCAGCATGACCATCAGCACGACCATGCGCACGTCGCGTCGGCACGCGAGGACGAGCTCGAGCTCATGTTCGTGCTGCGCCGTCCGGCCGGCGCGGGCGAGTTCGGCCCGGGCGGAGTCGCGGAGGCGCTGCGCGCGGACCTGGACAGGGTGGGCGAGTCGGTCGTGGTCGTGGGCGGAGCGCTCGCGACGGACGGCGAGGGCGCCGACGGTGTCTGGCAGGCGCACGTCCACACGG
>Ga0233372_1000092_pt1 | contig 39886 bp, 35 predicted proteins | sample ElkDunMinimDraft_4_FD_191538 | JGI IMG/M metagenome (GOLD analysis project Ga0233372, IMG submission 191538) | Fecal eukaryotic communites from dung pellets of Tule Elk in California, USA - Elk Dung D8 | ecosystem: Host-associated > Mammals > Digestive system > Large intestine > Fecal | place... | reverse complement strand
TTACCAGGAACAGATCAGGAATGGAACGGAATTATTGTTCACGGAGCAAAATTATTATACGCTTTATCTGAAGCTACAGTGCCAAAAGTAACTGTAATTACGCGTAAAGCTTATGGTGGTGCTTATGACGTTATGAACTCAAAACACATTGGTGCTGATATGAACTATGCTTGGCCAGGAGCAGAAATTGCTGTTATGGGAGCAAAAGGAGCGTCTGAAATTATCTTTAAAAGAGAGATTGCAGAAGCAGAAGATCCAGCAGCTAAATTAGCTGAAAAAGAAGCAGAATATGCTCATAAATTTACAAACCCATATAAAGCTGCACAACGTGGATTTATCGATGAGGTTATCTTCCCGCAAGATACACGTCGTAAATTAATCAAAGCTTTCAAAATGTTAGAGAATAAAGAAGTAGCTACACCTAATCGTAAACACGGAAATATTCCGTTATAATCTTTTAGAAGTTATATACTAATTTTTAGATAATAGAAAACCGTTCAGTGAAAGCTGAACGGTTTTTTTTGTTCTATTTATAAATATGATAAAAAATTACAAATTCAAGCGATAGCTTTTCACATAGTAAATAGTGATATTACTAAAATATAAAGTAATAGGTCATTTTTTATCAATGCAAATTTCTATTGGAGCATGAATAGCAAATAATTTTATTATAAAACTGTCATAAAGACAGAATTAATTTAAAATATTTACGTCAAAAAAGGTGAAATTTAAAAAGGAACAATTTTTGATTAGTTAAAAAATGAAGAAATGAAACATTATCTTTGTCCTAATCTGGATTTTTAATCCACAACAAAATAAAACATGACAATAGAAAACAACCACGTAGTAGCTTTAAACTACACTTTACATACCATTGAAAATGGTGAAAAAGTATTTGTTGAACAATCAAATGCAGAACAACCGTTAACATTTTTACATGGAGTAGGAATGATGATTCCTAAATTTGAACAAGAAATTTTAGGTTTAACAATTGGTGATAAAAAATCTTTTGTAATTACTCCAGAAGAAGCTTACGGAGAAAAAGATCCTAGTGCTGTAACACAATTACCGGTTGATATGTTTAAAGATCACCCTCAAGGTTTACCTCCAGTTGGAGCAATGTTACCTTTATCTGACAACCAAGGACATAACTTTACTGCTGTTGTTTTAGAAGTTACTGACGAAGCAATTGTAGTTGATTTAAATCATCCAATGGCAGGTAAAACATTAGAATTTGATATTGAAGTTTTAGCAACACGCCCAGCAACTGAAGAAGAATTATCTCACGGTCATGCACATGGTGTTGACGGAAACGAGGCACATTAATATACAAACGCTTAACTAAATAGTTAAGCGTTTTTTTTTGTACTTTATAAAAGTAATTATTCAATAGTTAATAATATCTTTGCATAAATAATACGTTTATTTATGGCTAATAAAGATCCGCTTCATGGCATGAAGCTCCAAACAATATTAGAAGAAATGGTAGAATTTTTTGAAGGGTGGGAATCACTTGGTAAAGAAATTCCTATAAATTGCTTTTTAAAAGATCCTAGTATAAAATCGTCTTTAGCATTTTTACGTAAAACTCCATGGGCGCGTGAAAAAGTTGAACATTTATATATAAAAATATATCCACATCTGAAAAAAAACAAAGCGAATTCATAATCTGAATTCGCTTTGTTTTTTTTAAAATATTTATTACTAGCCAAAAATATAAATCTAGACACTTCCCTACTCAACACTGTAAAATTTTAAACAAAAAAAATCCCAATATAAACTTGGGATTGTAAATTAAAACGGTACGTCATTATCGTCATTAAATGAATTCATACTACTTCCAAAAGCATCATTTGTAGATGGTAAACTAAATGCTGAAGGAAAAACAGGCAACTCATCAATATTCATTCGCGATGGCAATTCACTCAAATCAATTCCACTAGAATCTAAATTATCAAACTTACCTTGAGAACCAATAAATTTTAATCGAATATTATCTAAACCTCCATTACGATGCTTTGCAACGATAAACTCGGCTTGTCCTTGCGTTGGCGTTTCATCTTCGTCGTCCCAAGTATCAATTTTATAATATTCTGGTCTATAAATAAATGATACAATATCTGCATCCTGCTCAATTGCTCCAGATTCACGAAGATCTGAAAGTAAAGGGCGTTTAGATGGTCCTCTAGTTTCAACCGCACGAGAAAGCTGAGATAAAGCAATAACCGGAATGTTTAATTCTTTAGCTAAGGCTTTTAAGTTTCGAGAGATCGATGAAATTTCTTGCTCACGATTACCTCCACCCTTACCATTACCACCGGCTGTCATTAACTGTAAATAGTCAATAATAATAATACTAATATCGTGTTTAGATTTTAAACGACGTGCTTTTGCTCGTAAATCAAAAATAGAAAGCGATGGCGTATCGTCAATAAAAATTTTAGATTGTTCTAAATCTGAAACTTTATTGGTTAACTGTGTCCACTCGTGTTCTTGTAAATCTCCCTTACGTAATTTTTCTGACGACAAACCCGTTTCAGCTGAAATTAAACGCGTAATTAACTGTACAGACGACATTTCTAATGAGAAAAAAGCAACTGCTTTACCGTATTGTATAGCAACATTACGAGCCATAGACAATACAAAGGCTGTTTTACCCATACCAGGGCGCGCCGCTACAATAATTAAATCTGAAGGCTGCCAACCCGATGTAAGGTTATCTAAATCATTAAAACCAGTTTTTACTCCAATATCAACTCCTTCTTTACCTTTAGACTCGATTACTGCTTTAGCTTGGTTTACTAAACTTTGGGCAGTTTCTTCACTTCGTTTCGTATTTCCTTGAGCTACATCATATAATCTAGCCTCAGCTTTATCTAATAAATCAAAAACATCAGTTCCTTCATCATAAGCTTCTTCGATAATTTCACTCGAAATACGAATTAAACTACGTTGAATAAATTTTTGAAGAATAATACGCGAATGATATTCTATATGGGCAGAAGATGAGATGCGTTGTGTTAATTCAATCAAATACATATCGCCACCAATACGATCAATTTTACCCATTTTTCTCAAACGTTCGGAAACCGAAAGAATATCAATTGGGGCACCATCTTGAAAAAGACTAACAATAGCCTCGTATATTAATTGGTGAGATTCTTTATAAAATGCTTGTGGAACTAAAATATCGATTACCTCATCAACACCTTTGGTGTCTATCATCATAGCACCTAATACAGCTTCCTCCATCTCTAAAACCTGAGGTGGAAGTTTACCTTTTTCAAGGGTTATTAAAGTTGATTTGTCTAATTTATTGGGTGATATTTTATCTAAATTTTCCATAGCACAAAAATAGAAATAAATACTTTGAGTTAAGCTTATTAATAAAAATTAATTCTAAAATAGTATTATTTTTTGTATAAATAAAAAATCCGATATCTTTTGATATCGGATTCAATATTATATTTATATTTTTTATTTTTCGTTAAAAACGCCCATTTTACTGTATTTTTCAATACGTTGCATTCTTAATTTGTCCGCAGGAATCTGAACTAGTTCTGCATAAGTATTTAAAATATATTCTTTAACAGTTTCAAAAGTTGTTTCTCTGTCGTAGTGAGCACCTCCAAGAGGTTCAGAAATAATATCATCAATTAACCCATTTTTTTTCATATCCAAAGGAGTTAATTTTAATGCTTCAGCTGCACGCTCTTTATGTTCCCAACTTCTCCATAAAATAGATGAACATGATTCTGGTGAAATTACAGAGTACCAAGTATTCTCTAACATATAAACTTTATCACCAACACCAATTCCAAGTGCTCCTCCAGAAGCTCCTTCACCAATGATAATAGTAATAATAGGAACATTGATACGGAACATTTCGAATATATTACGAGCAATAGCTTCACCTTGACCACGCTCCTCAGCTTCTAATCCAGGGTAAGCACCCGGAGTATCGACTAAAGTTACTACAGGAATTCCAAATTTTTCGGCCATACGCATCAAACGTAAAGCTTTACGATATCCTTCTGGGTTAGCCATACCAAAGTTACGGTATTGACGGGTTTTAGTATTTGTACCTTTTTGTTGACCAATAATCATAAATGATTGCTCACCAATTTTACCAATACCACCAATCATGGCTTTATCGTCTTTTACTCCACGATCACCAAAAAGCTCTAAAAAAGTATCTCCACAAAGTGCTTTAATATAATCTAACGTATATGGGCGGTTTGGATGTCTTGATAATTGTACACGTTGCCAAGCAGATAAGTTTTGATATATATTCTTTTTAGTTGCTTCTAATTTTTCTTGAATTTGAGAATGAGTAGTTGTTACATCTACATTTGATTCTTTACCTAAAGTTTCGCATTTTTCTAATTGCTCTTCTAATTCTTTAATAGGTAATTCAAAATCTAAATATTCCATATTGTTATGAGTTTGAATGCTAGTTTGACGTACAAAGATAAAATTTTCATTTAAAAACAAATGCTAATTCTTAATTTGTTTTAAACTAGAATAATTTTTAATTAAAACATTTAAAACTATGGTTGTCAGTATTATTACACCTCCAATGTAAAATTCAGTACCCATTTTTTCTTTTTCAGGAAATAATATTACTGCCAAAATAATCCCGTAAATAGGTTCTAAGTTAATAGATAACATAACGGTATAAGGAGAAATATGCTTCATTATTTCTATGGACCCAACAAACGGATATGCCGTACAAACTACTCCTAAAATGGCTAAAAATATCCATGTATTGGTTGAAAGATTATAAAACTGAGGACCAAAATCGCCAATAAACCACATGTAAATAGATAAAATTAATATTCCACCTAAAATTTCATATACAGAAACCACAGTTGGTTTATACGTTTCGGCAAACTTACCGTTAATTATTGAAAACATAGCTGATAAAAATGCAGCTAACAACGTTAATAAAATTCCATTTAAATATAGTCCTCCGTTTACTCCGTAAATTAAATATAATCCAAGAATAACAAAAACACCAAAAACAACTTCATACCAAATTACTTTACGACCATAAAACACTGGTTCTAATAACGATGCGAAAAAAGCTCCGGTTGATAAAGTTGCTAAAGTAGTTGAAACATTAGATATTTCAATTGCTTTAAAAAAGGCAACCCAATGTGCCGCAATTATACCACCGCAAAGTAAAAATTTGATTGCAGTTTTACGATCTAGTGCTAAGTTGATATTTTTAATTTTAGCATAAATTAAAATAACCAATAAAGCAATAAACATGCGATACCAAGTTTTTGTAGCAGCAGATGTTTGAATAAGCTCGCCTAAAACACCTGTAAATCCCCAAATTAAAACTATAAAATGAAGTTGTAAATAACTATTAAACTTAGCGTTTTGCATTACGTAATAAAAATATTGCTAAAATTGAAAAAACGATGTTTGGAAACCATACAGCAACTAAAGGACTAAAAGAAGATTTTTCGGCCAAGGTTCCAAAAATTTTATCAAAAAATATGTATGTAAAAGCAAGTAGAATACCTATTGCTAAATTAATTCCCATACCACCGCGTCTTTTTATAGAAGAAACAGATACAGCAATAATTGTTAAAATAAAAGCTGAAATAGGAATACTATATTTACGGTATTTTACTACTTCGTAAGTCCCGATATTTGATGACCCACGAATTTTTTCTTTCTCAATAAAATCGTTCAACTCTTTTAATGTCATCGTTTCAGCCGCATAAATTACAGGAACTAAATCATCAACATCAAAATTAAATTTCATTGTCTTAGAATCTTCTCGTTCAATTACATCATTTAATTCTCCTACAATACGGTTGTTATAGCCATATAAAGTATAGGTTGTATCGGCTTCATTAAATTTAATACGAGTAGCTGATATTTTAGATTCTAATTTATTGTCGTTAAATTTTTCGTAAGAAAAATTATAACCCGTTTTAGAACCGTAAATAAAATTACTGGCGTAAATAAACTCATTCTCACTAATTTGTCTGTAAATATCCGATGATTCTCGAGTTTCTGAATTATTTTTTAAATAAGTATATCTAAAATCATTATATCCTTTACTTGCATTAGGCACTAAATAAAAAGCCATAATAATTGCAAATACACAAACAATTGATGCTCCTATTAAATAAGGTCGCAAAAAACGTGTAAACGAAATTCCGGAACTTAAAATAGCTACAATTTCAGTATTATTAGCCAATTTAGAGGTAAACCAAATTACCGATAGAAACAAAAAAATTGGGAACAACATGTTTGCAAAATATATGGTAAAATCTAAATAATATTTTAAGATTTTATCCAGCGGAACATTATTAGCAAGCATTTTATTAACCTTTTCGGCTACGTCAACAATTATTCCTATTGGAATAAACATAATTAACATAACAAAAAAGGTTGCTAAATAACGTTTTAAAATGTATCTATCGATAATTCCAAGCATATAAAAATTTTATATTGCGTTAATAGATTTTTATAATTTATTGTCCATTTGTTTTACCATTTTATCTTTCCATTCTCGGAAAGTACCTGCTAAAATTTGACGTCGAGCCTCACGTACCAACCACATATAAAATCCTAAATTATGAATGGTTGCAATTTGTTTTGCAAGATATTCGTCGGCTACAAATAAGTGACGTAAATAAGCTTTAGAATATTCTAAATCAACAAAAGTTAATCCCATTTCATCGATTGGCGAAAAATCATCAGCCCATTTTTTATTTTTAATATTAATTGACCCGTAAGCTGTAAATAACATTCCGTTACGTGCATTACGTGTTGGCATAACACAATCAAACATATCAATTCCTAAAGCGATATTTTCTAAAATATTAATTGGAGTACCAACTCCCATTAAATATCTTGGTTTGTCTTTAGGTAAAATAGCTGTAACTATTTCAGTCATTGCGTACATTTCCTCTGCTGGTTCTCCTACTGATAATCCACCAATAGCATTTCCTTGAGCACCTGCATTTGCAATATATTCAGCCGATTGAGCTCTTAAATCTTTATACGTAGATCCTTGCACAATAGGAAAAAATGTTTGGTCATATCCGTATTTTACAGGCACCTTTTCTAAGTGATTGATACAACGATCTAACCAACGGTGTGTCATGTGCATCGAACGTTGAGCGTAACGAAAATCACAAGGATATGGTGTACATTCATCAAAAGCCATAATAATATCAGCTCCAATAGTTCGTTGTACTTCCATTACACTTTCTGGCGAGAAAAAGTGGTAAGAACCATCAATATGCGACTTAAACTTTACTCCTTCTTCTTTAATTTTACGTCTTCCCGATAATGAATATACTTGATATCCTCCAGAATCTGTTAAAATATTACGATCCCAACCCATAAATTTGTGTAAACCACCGGCTTTTTCTAAAATTTCAGTTTTAGGACGCAAATATAAATGGTAAGTATTTCCTAAAATAATATCAGGATTAATGTCATTTTTTAATTCTCTTTGGTGTACACCTTTTACTGAGGCAACTGTACCAACAGGCATAAAAATTGGAGTTTCAATCACTCCATGATCGGTAGTCATTTTTCCAGCGCGTGCTTGCGACTGTGAATCTGTATGTAATAATTCGAACTTCATAGCTATCTTTTACAATCGGCAAAGATAATCGATTTTAAAGCTTATCTAAAACCTTTGCAAAAATATTTCACTTCAAAAATGTATTTTTGCACTATGTTAGAAATATTATACCAGGATAATTACTTAGTTGCCATAAATAAACCGCACGGATTACTTGTTCATCAAAGTCCAATTGCACGAGATGCTAGTGAATTTGCAATTCAACTTTTACGAGATCAAATTGGATTAAAAGTTTTTCTGTACATCGTTTGGATCGAAAAACATCAGGAGTTTTACTTTTTGCATTTGATAAAGAAACAAATAAAAACTTAACGCAACAATTTACAGATAAGGTTATTCAGAAAAAATATTGGGCCATTGTAAGAGGCTACACACCAGAAAAAATGACGATTGATTATAACCTTTTTAATGAATTTGGAGTGGAACAAACGGCTATTACACATTTTACAACGTTACAGAGTACTGAAATTAATTTACCTTTTGGAAAGCACCAAACTTCGCGTTATAGTTTCATTGAAGCTCGCCCAGAAACAGGTCGTATGCATCAACTTAGAAAGCATTTTGCTCATATATTACACCCAATTTTAGGAGATAGACCTCATGGTTGTAATAAACAAAATAAACTTTGGTTAGAAACATATAATATGAATACAATGATGTTACATGCTAAATGTCTAACCTTTTTTCATCCTAAAACTAATGAAAAAATAACTATTGAAGCCAAACCATCAATTGATTTTATAAATGTTTGTAAAATTTTAAATATAGAAATCGACAAATAATAAACCGAACTAATTTATAGTTAGCTCGGTTTATTATTTATATTAAAAAGAAAATACGGTTGAAAGTTGTAAACGGGCAGATTCTTTCTTAGCAGTAAGTCCGTATCTACTAACAAAACCATAAGTAAAATCAAAACCTGTTTTAAAATATGTTGTGGGCTGATATATTGTATTAAAACCAACATGTTGTACTGAATTTAGCATATTTTCGGTCATATATTTTTTTTCGCCTACTTTAGAATAGCTATAGAATATAACAGAACTCCATTTATCATCCCACCAATTTTCGTAAGCAGCTACTCCAGAAATAACAGGTAGTTTTTTTAAATCGTTTATATTATTAGGATTTGGTACTGCATCATATCCTTCATCTCCAAAAGAGATAATATTAGTTGCTATACCTTGTCCTATTGCTCCTACCAACTTAAAATTACTTAGTTTATTTATATATAATACAGATGAAGTATGTAATCCGTAACCTAAAGTTGTATGTGTTTTAGAAGCTTGATTTTCTATAACTGATTTTTGATAACTAATTGGGCTTAAAATGGCTGCTCCTCTAATATAACTATGCTTACCGTATTTATAGGCTCCAATTATATTAGGAAATATATTTTTTTTCTTCCAATTCAAGGCTACATCTGGTAGAGTAATACTTGGAATATTTGGATCTTCTAATGAAAAAGAATACATTTTTTTTTCATTCACCACTTTTGTATAACGAATTTGCATTCTACGCGAATACAGCGCTGCATTAGGACCGTTAAAATCTAATAAATTAGGCCAAGTATCTAAATCATTCAGGTTACTCCAATCTTGACCAATCATCCAATTTTTATAGGTTATAAATAACTTTCTTAATCGAATATTATTTTGATTGTTTGGTCCTATAAAATCCACTTGTACAAAACCTCTAATTCCGGTTAAATTATTGGTAACTCCCAATCCTAACTGAGATTGTCTCATGGTAAAATAGGTGTTATAATCGGTTTTATTAGATTCTATATAAGTAGGCAAATATCCATCGATGTATGATAATTTTTTATTATCAATAATTACATCTGCCTGTATAAATCCGGAAAAATCTAGACTCCATTCGGGTTTTAAATTAGAATCTGAACTAGACACAGTATCTTTAATAACATTATTAATATTATTCTGTGCTTGCATAAAGCTAGAAACTAAAAGTAAAATTAAAAACCTCTTCATCAAATCTATCTGTAATTAAACATAAATGCAACAAATACAAATACTTACATTTTACATAAAATACAAATTTCCGAAAAAAAATAAAAATTAAATCCCTATTAATTATTAATTTTTTAATAGAAATAGTTAAAACGCCTTGATAAACACTAAATTTCTTACTAATTCGTGTTAATTACAAAATACTTGATAATATTATAACATAAATCAAATTTTAAAATAACGACCTTTGTATTTTTAAAAGATATTCTAAATAGCATTAATTTATTAAATTAAATTTGATACAATTTTTACAAGGTCAATGAGTTTGTCTTTAAGACAAGTAATTCTATTAAAAAAATAAGATGTTAACACATAAATAATAATTTAGACCAATGAAGTTAAACTCAATTATTCTTAATAAAATTAAAATAGATATTTATAACTTATTACATGTCATTATTTTAATCCTATCACTCTTTTTAGTGATCAGCATCTCGTATGACACATTTAATAACATCCCTTTTCAAACGGAAAATTCCTATCTAAAAATTCAATTATGGATTTGTTTATTTTTTTTATTTGATTTTGTATTAGAATTTGCATTAGCGAAGTATAAACTGCATTTTTTACGAACCCATTTTATATTCTTTTTTATATCAATACCGTATCTTAATATCATTGATTACTATCATATTCATTTTAGTAGTGAAGTTGAATATTTTATACGATTTATACCATTAGTTAGGGGTGGTTACGCACTAGCTATTATTGTAGGACGCTTTACAAAAAGTAAAGTAACCAGTTTATTTGTTTCGTACCTAACAATGCTGTTAGCCACAGTTTATTTTTCTAGTTTATTATTTTTTGTAATAGAACACAAGCTAAACCCTGAGGTTAAGCAATATACCGATTCACTTTGGTGGGCTTTCATGAATGTTACTACTGTCGGATCAAATATTTATGCTGTTACTCCAGCTGGCAGAATATTATCGGTTATTTTAGCTGCATTAGGAATGATGATGTTTCCTATTTTTACAGTTTATATAACTAATGTATTCCAGAAAGTCAATAAAAAACAATAACTACTATTTAAAAAAAGATACTGATTTGTATTATTAAAAGTCTATTTTTTAGATATAAAACAGCTAATTTTAAACTATATTTGCTTAGAATAACTATTACACATTTATGAAACCTAGCATTCAACAACTAAACGATTTAACAACACAAGTTAGAAGAGATATTCTTCGTATGGTTCACGCAGTAAGCTCTGGGCATCCTGGAGGTTCTTTAGGCTGTACCGAATTTTTAGTAGCACTTTATCAAAACATTATGGACCGCAAGGATGGTTTTGATATGAATGGTACAAACGAAGACTTATTCTTTTTATCAAACGGACATATTTCACCAGTTTTCTATAGCGTTTTGGCACGTTCAGGATACTTTCCTGTAGCTGAATTAGCATCTTTTAGAAAATTAAATACACGTTTACAGGGACACCCAACTACGCACGAAGGTTTACCAGGTGTACGTATTGCTTCGGGGTCTTTAGGACAAGGAATGTCGGTTGCAATTGGTGCGGCTCAAGCTAAAAAATTAAACAACGACGATAAAATTGTATATTCATTACATGGTGATGGAGAATTACAAGAAGGTCAAATTTGGGAAGCGGCTATGTATGCATCAGCAAAAAAAGTTGATAATTACATTGCAGTGGTCGACTTGAATGGAAAGCAAATTGACGGTCCCACCGATGAAGTTTTACATATGGGCTCATTAAAAGCTAAGTTTGAGGCTTTTGGTTGGGATGTTTTAGAAGTTAAAGAAGGTAATAACATAGAGGCTATTTTAAACGGAATGGCTGATGCTAAATCGAGTTTAGGAAAAGGTAAACCCGTTTGTGTGTTACTATATACCGAAATGGGTAACGGTGTTGATTTTATGATGCATACACATGCATGGCATGGAAAATCACCAAACGACGCGCAGTTAGAAGCAGCATTAGCACAAAACCCAGCTACTTTAGGAGATTATTAATAGCTTTTTTGATTTTAAATTACCATGAAAAAATATACAAATACAGGAAATAAAGATACTCGTTCTGGTTTTGGTGCTGGTTTAACCGAGCTTGGACAAAAAAATGAAAATGTTGTAGCACTTTGTGCAGACTTAATTGGATCGTTAAAAATGGATGATTTTAAAAAGAATCACCCAGAACGTTTTTTCCAAATTGGTATTGCTGAGGCTAACATGATTGGTATTGCGGCTGGTATGACAATTGGTGGTAAAATTCCGTTTACAGGTACTTTTGCTAACTTTTCAACCGGACGTGTGTATGATCAAATCCGTCAATCGGTAGCGTATTCAGACAAAAATGTAAAAATTTGTGCATCGCACGCGGGTCTAACTTTAGGTGAAGACGGTGCAACACATCAAATTTTAGAAGATATTGGGTTAATGAAAATGTTACCTGGTATGACAGTTATTAACACATGTGACTACAACCAAACTAAAGCGGCTACTTTAGCAATTGCTGATTTTCACGGTCCGGTTTATTTACGTTTTGGTCGCCCATCGGTTCCAAACTTCACACCAGAAAATGGGGAGTTTGTTATTGGTAAAGCGGTTGTTTTGACTGAAGGTACAGATGTTACTATTGTTGCAACAGGACATTTAGTATGGGAAGCATTAGAAGCTGCTGAAGCTTTAGAAGCTAAAGGTATTTCGGCTGAAGTAATAAACATTCATACTATCAAACCTTTAGACGAAGAAACAATTTTAAAATCGGTAGCTAAAACAGGATGTATTGTTACTGCTGAAGAACACAATATGTTTGGTGGTTTAGGGGAAAGCGTTGCTAGAACTTTAATTACTAACAACCCAGTTCCTCAAGAATTTGTAGCGGTTAAAGATAGCTTTGGTGAGTCTGCAACTCCTGATCAATTAATGGAAAAATACGGCTTAACAGATAAAGATATTATAGTTGCTGCTGAAAAGGTAATAGCTCGTAAATAATATTTTTTCTATATATATTTAAAATCCCAATGTAAAAACATTGGGATTTTTTTTTGTTAATATTTCACAAATATGTATATTACAACTATATAATCTAACACAAATTGAAAAAAATATTTTTATTTTTTAGTCTACTATATAGTATTTTAACATTTTCACAAGCTACAATAAAAACTATCCTTTTGACACCTATTCTTATTATGAAATCATAAAAAAAAATACTGTAAGCTACAAGATAACATTATCTGAAAGTTATAACCCAAATTATATTTTAAATCTAGATATGGATACCAAAGAATTCATAAATCAATCAAAGTTTTATGATTTCGATAAAAATTTAGAATATACATTTAAACCTGAAAAAGAGTTATTAATTATAGGATTAGATACCACTTTAATTAAAACACAAAATATTTACGAGTACATTAATAAATATAAAATTAGAACTGAAAACTTTAGGTTGAGGGATAACTTGTATAAAGACAAAGTAACCTATACTAAAACGAGTAATGGATCTGTAAATATTTATGAAATAAAAATTTACAAGAGCATTAAAAAAAATGAACGCAACCCCTATGTTTTATACATTGAAACAGAAAAAATAAAAAATCAACTTGCTCAAGTTAACGCAACTAAGTTTAGCTATCTATTTTATAAATACGTTTTAAATGAATTTGATACAAACGAAATTATTACCAAAATACATAGCACAATCGATTTAAAATATGAGCCTGCTTTTAGTGAAAAACTCATTAAAATTAAAGACATAAAATTTGATCTAAATCTAGAAATTCCAACCAAATAATACTTATGAAAATATTTATTTTACTACTATTTACTTGTTTTGCATTTGGTCAAACTAAAGAATATACATTTGATTATTATACCATTTACGATGTTAAATGGCCAGATAGTACTTCTTTTAAAAAATTGTATTTAACCCATACTCAAAATCCTAATTATATGATGTATGTTAAATTAAATAACGATTTCACAATTAAACGTATGGAAATATATGATAGAGATATTAACCAATTTTATCGTTTTAAATATCCCGAAAATGTCATTTTAAAAAATGTAGCTGCTATTAATGAATTTATAGAAAGTTATCAAATAAATCCAGTTGATTGGAAAGTTATAAAGAATAAAAAAAATAGATATTTTAAAACAAAGAAAGTTAGTCTTGATGATTACACGCACATTGAATTAGTTTTTTACAAAAACAAGAAAAAAACAAAAATTGATCATACCATTTATTTAGAGACACAACGTCATCCTACTATAAAAAATCAGTTTTACGCCTCTGGCTTAAACTTTTTTTACTACAATTTAGCACTAAATAGTATAGAAACCGATCAATTTATAACTAAAGTATATCGTACGGATAATGAACAAATGAGTGCCGAAGAAAATTTAATTCAAATAAAACCTATTCAATTAAAAATAAGTTTAGACCAATAAAAAAACGCCCAATTTCTATTTAAAATTGGGCGTTTTTTTATTTTATATACTATTAATGACAAGCCGGATTTAAATGTTTTTTTAATCCACCAGTGGTTCCTTCACAATTTAAAATATCTTCAAATGCAGGAATTACGCCATCAATTTTAATTTCATCTAAAGTTAAATACCCATCATTATCATCGTCAGCATCCATAAAGTTTGGAATACCGTCACCATCTGTGTCAATAAATGTACCATCAGCATTATATCCAAACTCAAAACGAGATGGAATACCATCATTATCTTGATCTAAATAAAAAACTTGAGTAAGGTTAAAAGTAAAAATTAACGGAGCGTAAGGAGGAATTCCAGTAGATCCAGAATTAAAATAGGCTAAACCTGATGGAATAAACATAACACCAGAGCCGTAATTAGAACTATCTAAAGTACCTTGATTATTAAATGAACTTATTCCAGATCTAAATTCAGGCATAATTAATTGCCATCCAGCAATCACAGACGATAAGTCAAATTTAGCACCAAAATCACTTGAATCAAACATTTTACCATCCAAAGTATATCCTTTGTAGCTAGCAAACACAGCATCTGCACCAGAAGGTTTGTTACCGTAAGTTGTATCTTCAAATGCAGTTATATTATCTGGTTTACTATCTAATTGTAAATAGTAAATTTTATATTCTACATCATTCTTTTTAAAGTTGTAAGTTTTTATAGGAAACTCTGATTGATTTAAAATAGACACAACAGCAGCATCAGTAATCGTATCAAAAGCAACATCTGTAACATCGCCGTTACCGTTTTTAGTAACCGATATAGAATGCGTATCTAGATATTCTTCAATTTGAGCTATATTTTCAACATATACCTCATCAAATGGTCTTGGTGGTGTATAAACTACTTTATCATCGTCACTTTTACAATTTACAAAAAAAAGAGTTGAAACAACTCCCAATGCTGATAAAAACTTCTTCATCGTTATTTATAATTATTAACCCTTGCAAGATACAATTTTCATTTATTTTTGTACTATATTTAAACATAGTTTTTTAATTAAATGAGAATTGATAAATTTTTATGGTGTGTACGTTATTTTAAAACCCGAAGTTCAGCTGCAGAAGCTATTAAAAAAGGGCATGTAAATGTAAATACCCAAACAGCTAAAGCTTCTAGAGAAGTTTTTCCAACTGATAAAATAATCCTTCGTAAAGATCAAATTAATTACGAAATATTAGTTTTAGATTTGCCACCTAATCGGGTCGGAGCTAAACTTGTTGATATGTATATTAAAGATACTACGCCACAAGAATCGTTCGATCATCTAGAGTTGCTCAAACTTGCGAAACAGCACTATAGAACGAAAGGACAAGGTAGACCAACTAAAAAAGATAGACGAGATATTGAAGGTTATGTTGATGATACAGATGAAGTAATTAACGAAGAAAAACAACAAGAATAGAGCTTTCCTAGTTTTAAAAAGAAATAAATACAATGAAAAACATTATTTTAACTAACGACGAAATTAAATTTAAAACCAAGCGCATTGCCTACCAAATTTACGAAACATTTGCCAACGAGCAAGAAATCGTAATTGCAGGCATTTCAAAAAGCGGTTATTTGTTTTCGCAGCATATTGCTGATGAATTAGAACAAATTTCTGATTTAAAAATAATACGTTGCGAAGTAGAAATCAATAAATTAGAACCTTATAAAAATATTAAAACATCGCTGGATTCAAAAGAATACCAAGACAAAGCTCTAGTTTTAGTAGACGATGTTTTAAACTCGGGAGCAACCTTAATGTACGCCGTAAAACACTTTTTAGACGTGCCTCTTAAAAAAATAAAAACGGCTGTACTTGTAGACCGAAATCATAAAAACTTCCCTATAAAGGCAGATTTTAAAGGCATTTCATTATCAACCTCATTGCACGAACACATTCAGGTAGTTTTTGAAGATCAAAATGCACATGCTTACTTAAGTTAAAATATTTGTAATATCATTTACAACGCTAGCTGTTGTTTTACCATCAGTCAAAATAGTAAATTTTGATTGATGGTAATAATAACTACGATCAAACAAATGCTTAGCAACATATTCTGTCAACTCTTCTTCATCTTTATCCATAACTAAGGGACGCTGATTGTTTGAATTTAGCAACCTAGACACTATTTCGCTTATAGATGTTTTTAAATAAATAGAAGTAATTTCTTCTTGCTGTAATATTTCATGATTATTAGCATAACAAGGAGTACCTCCACCCAAACTTAAAACAAAATTTGTGTGAGTGTTTAAAAAATTATTTAAAAATAGATGTTCAATTTTTCGAAAATAGACCTCGCCTCTAGACTTAAAAATTTCTTTAATTGCTAATTGTTCACTAGCCTCAATAATATCATCTAAATCAAAAAAAGGAATGTCTAATACATCAGCCAATTTTCTACCTACTGTAGACTTCCCTGAGGCCATATAACCAACTAATAAAATTTTGTGCATATATAAACTACTTATACTAAATAACTTAATAAATAAGGACTAAAAAAAAGCAAATTTAAGTGTTTTTTCTCTTGCATTCTAAAAAAAACGTCCTATCTTTGCACCCGCAATAAGGAACATAATTAGTTGCTTAATTTTGCAAATAAAGACTTGGTAGCTCAGTTGGTAGAGCACATCACTTTTAATGATGGGGTCCTGGGTTCGAGCCCCAGCCAGGTCACAAATTTTATTGAAAATATTACTATTTTATATAGTATGACTTGGTAGCTCAGTTGGTAGAGCACATCACTTTTAATGATGGGGTCCTGGGTTCGAGCCCCAGCCAGGTCACTTTTTATTGAATTTTACTTTTATAGTAATTGACTTGGTAGCTCAGTTGGTAGAGCACATCACTTTTAATGATGGGGTCCTGGGTTCGAGCCCCAGCCAGGTCACAAATTTTATTGAAAATATTACTATTTTATATAGTATGACTTGGTAGCTCAGTTGGTAGAGCACATCACTTTTAATGATGGGGTCCTGGGTTCGAGCCCCAGCCAGGTCACAAAAAAGTCAAACTTTATTAGTTTGACTTTTTTTCGTTATATTTATTTTTTTGGCCACGTGGAGAAATTGGTAGACTCGCCATCTTGAGGGGGTGGTGTTGCAAGACGTGTCAGTTCGAATCTGATCGTGGTCACAAATTAAAATACAAACTCTTTATTACGAGCCCTATCTATTTTAAAGATTCTATACTATAATTATATTCTAATAGATATTAAATGAACCTAAATAAAAAAGGAAGCACTTAAGTGCTTCCTTTTTTATTTATTTACTGGTAAATTCATTTTATCTGTCAATATCGATATCGAATTTATCGAAAAATTACCTGACAAGGTCATAATTGTAATGTTGTTTTTATTTTTTTGATCTTCAATAAACATCAACAATTCTGAAACTATATCACCTTTCCCAATAAACTTAACATACATTTTTACATTTTTTCCATTATTAGTAGAAGTTGCTTGTTGTTGCAGCGGATTTTTAGCTAAATAATTATTTGCTGTACTAATTAATAAGGAAGAAGTGTTTGCATCTGTAGTGGATAAAACACGTAAATAATCTAAGTTTTTTATTAAAGTTAAATAATTTTGTGCTTCTGTATCATTCCCATCAACTTTAATTTTAGCCATTAACTCAAACATTTTTTTATTAACAACTACTGCGTTAACGTTTGTATTAGTTTCTAATGAATCAAAACTAGATTGAGCTTTTGCTAAAACATTTACAAAAAGTACTAATATTATAAGTATATATTTTTTCATAGAGTGTTTTTTAATTATTTCGGGCAAATAAACTAAACTTTATCAGCATGATTTAGATGCCATGAAATAGTATTTAGAGTAGTTTTGGTTACTTCAAACATACGTTCAATTTTTTTATTCTCGAAACTTTTTTTTGCTTGTTGATAATAAATAGCAAAACTTATACCTAAAAAAAGTACGGATGCTATGGAAAACCATTTTACTGAATTGGGTCTTTGCTGTTTCATAATACTTACTTTTATAATTAAAGGTACTAACATTTTTATTATACTTAGAATAAAATAAAAAAAATCTCCATTTTTGGAGATTTTTTTAAGTATTATATTTTATAAAAACCATTGGTACCAATACCAGCTGTAAAAGTATTTACTTTAGTTCCGTAGGAATTATAAATTGTAATTTCACTATCTTGGGTAAATCCTTTGGCATCCGAAGTAAAAATATTTCCATCAAAAACCTCAAAACCATATAGAGAAGACCATGAATTATCATTCACTTTAAATAATTCACTAGCGGCAATGTTTTGAGTTAATTCGGCAACTTTTGCTCTATATATACCTAAGTTAGCCGTAAAGTACAAATTACCCTGATCATAAGTCAAAAATCGAGCGTCTAAAATCGAATACTCATTAGTTTTGGATACAATAGTATTACTGATGGTTTCAATAGTTGTTTTTAAACTGGATGTAGTTAAAACATATATAGCGTTATCTCCGCTTGTTAAGCCGTTAATTGGCAAATCAAAATTTAACGAAGTTTCTAATTCATTTGTATTTATATCGATTATACCAACAACAGAACTTGAATCGTAAAAATTTGAACTTGTATAAACTTTATTATTTGCCTCAACAATAAATTCTGGAGTAAAATTTAATGCTATTTTTTTTACAAACCCAAAACTAGACGCATCATAAATTGTTATACTTTTATTTGAGTTTGTAACGTACAATAAATTATTTTTTACAATTGCATATCTTGGATTTACAATATTTTGAGAAATAGTATAAACTTTTTTGAAATCCTTTTTAGTAACCACCTCAATAACATTTGAATTATTAACTACTACAAAAGCTAAATCGTTGGTAAAAGCAATACTTTGTACTACATCGCCAACTGAGGTTCCATTTGCAGCTTTATAAATAGTGTTTTCGATAGCTGATAAATTGTTAGATATAAAACTGATTGATGCATTTGCTGAAGTAAAATTCCCTTCATTCGTAATCAAAAATCCCGAAGAATAATTTGTTGAATCTAATGCTGGATCAGAATGCTCATCGTTAGAAGAACAAGAAAAAAGTAAGCTAGTAAACAGAGCGAAAATAAAAATATTTTTCATTGTAAAAGTAAATTAATTATATTTTGATTGTTAATTGAATAGTATAGTTTCTACCTGGCAACCAACGCTCAATTGTTGTTTGATATGCCTGATTGGTTAAATTTTTAAGGTTAAAACTTACTTTATAAGTATTAGAAATATTATAATAAAATGATGTATTAAATACTGCATATCCTTTTAGATTATACGAACTGTCGTTATTGGTTCGCGTATAAACTTCGCCAGTATACAAGCCGTCTAACTGCATCGTAAAACGCTTGATGTTGTATGAAAGTCCAAAATTTGCTTTATGCATCGGTACATAAATTTGATATTGATCTGTACTTGGATTTTTAGCATGTATGAATGCGTACATACCCGATAATTTAAAAAGGTGATTGTTAAAACCAAATTGATAATCACCAAAAAATTCAGCACCAAAAATTTCTATTTCAGATGTGTTTTGAGCACTCCAATATCCTGAGGAAGTAGGAATCCATTGAATTAAATTACTAATGGTATTAAAATAAAAATTAGTAGTAAAAGAAAACTTTTTATTTGTAAATAATTGATTTATTTCGAATTGATAACTTTTCTCGGGCTTTAACTCTAAATTTCCACCAGGTTGCCAATACAAATCATTAAAAGTTGGAATTCTATAATTTTTAGATGTTCTAAATTTTAGCTCATAATTAGAATTTACTTGATATAAAATACCTGCAGAGTATAAAAAAGGCGTTTCGTAATCCTTAGAATAATCAATTTTTGTACCTACCTCAGCATGCAATTTAGTAGTGATTTGATTTGCATATAAAACTGATGCTTCGATATAAGTTCGTTGTGCCGTACTAATTCCAGAATCATGACCATTACCTTTATTTGAAGTTAGCGAAATCACTGAAGCTAGTTTACTTTTATTATTTATTTTATAAGCTGCCTCCCACTTAGAAAATATAGAGTTAACTTTTCCTTGTTTAAAATCTGAAGTTGGTAGTTGATCAAAAAAATTATATTGCTCACTAAAAAGTGCAAATCGTAAATTACTTTCAAAATTTATAGTTTTATGTTGCCAGGTAAGTAAATTTCTAAACGTTGAATTTTGATATTTTGTTGGAATTTGATAAGGTGTGACTAAAGAAAAATGTCGTTCGTCTAAAAAAGTTGAAGTGTGGTAACTAATTGTATTTTTATTATTTATTCTATAGCCTAAATTGGCACCAATAGAATTGGAATAAAATTCGCCATTGGTATTTCTCCAATCTTTTTTAAACTGTTTGAAATTGTTTTTTGAATCTAATCGATTAAACGTAACATCAAAACTCCATTTTTTTGTATGAGTTTGCCAACGTCCACCGGCATTATAGGTATTAAAACTTCCGTAGCCAATATTAAATTCGCCCTCGTTTTTATTGCCAAAATATAAATTGTTATTTAATTCAATTGTTCCACCAATAGCGCCACTTCCTTTTAAAACGCCACCTCCTCCTGGTAATACAGCTATTTCATCGTAACTTTTTAAAGGCAACGAATTAAAATCGGTTTGTCCGAGTAAAAAACTATTAATCGGAATTCCATTCCATAAAACAGCGGTTTGTTGTGCGGTTGTACCTCTGAATGATGGTGAAGAAACCATTCCAAAACCATTCTCTTTAAAAAAAATGGGGGTTTTAAACTCTAATAATTGGGTTAAATTACCCGTATAATCACGCAAAATAGAATCGTTTAATTCAATTTTAACTTGTGCTTTTTGAAATTTTTTAGAAACAAAATCAGTGATAACAATTTCGTCTAACATATTTTGTTGCGCAAAAATATTTACAAAACAAAACATAAAAAGTGATGACCAAAATAAACGCATAATTTTACCCTATCTCCCGAAGGTTATTTTATTAAGTTTCATTAGGCAGGTCTCCTGGCTCGTGTCTTTTTACGCACCTTCCCATCAATCTAAAATCTGATAGTGGTATTTAAGAAATGTAAAAAGCATTCTGATTTAACAGAACTAAACATACAGTTGCGGGTACAGCACAGGCAAATTAAAAATTATTCCTGTTTCCCTTTTCATACAAATTTAATTGTAACCCAATGGTCTACAAATATAAAAAAATATGTTGATTATAAAAGTGCTCTTATTTAAAACAAGTTTCTATTTTTGTGATAGTTTAATTCTAGTTAAAATGAAAAAAATTAGTTTATTAGTATTGGTTGCTATATTTATATTGAGTTGTTCAGAAAAAAGTGAACAAAAAAAAAGTACAAATCATGTTGCCAATGAAATTGAATACGCAAAAAATTTTGAGTTATATACCTATCCTAATTTTAAAATTTTAAAAATAACTAAACCATGGCAGCAAGCTACAACAAGTCTTACTTATGTTTTAGCAAAAAATTTAGCAATAGTTCCCGATAGTTTAAAGACAGAAAAAATTATACAAATACCCGTACAAAAAACGATTTCAACATCTACAACGCATATCCCATCATACGAAATGTTAGGCCAAGTTGATGCTTTAATCGGGTTTCCTCATTTAGATTATATTTCGTCTGAAAAAGTGAGGTCCCGTATCAATTCTAATTTAGTTAAGGAAGTTGGTGAAAGCGAAAATTTAAATACTGAAGTAATTATTGAGCTAAGTCCCGATTTAATTATTGGGTATGGAATGGATAGTAGCAACAAAGCACTCGACAATTTAAATAAAATGGGCATAGCTGTAATTTACAATGCCGATTGGACCGAGCAAACTCCGTTAGGAAAAGCCGAATGGATTAAGTTTTTCGGTGTTTTATTTGATAAAAATGATTTAGCAAATTCGATTTTTAAAGAAATAGTTACTGAATACGATACGCTAAAAAATTTAGCAAAAACAGCAAAAAATAAACCTGATGTTTTTTCAGGAGGATTATATCAAGATACTTGGTATGCTCCAAAAGGAACAAGTTGGGGCTCAATTTTTATAGAAGATGCACATGCTAACTATATTTGGAAAAATACTACAGGAGATGGGAGCATTGCTATATCGATAGAACAAGCGTTAAACGAAGCCAAAAATACTCCTATTTGGATTAATCCAAGTAGCTTTGAAAGTTTAGCAGATTTAAAAAATAACAGCAAACATAATTTAGAGTTTGATGCCTACAAAACGGGAGAAATTTATTCTTTTTCAATGAAAAAAGGACAATCAGGCGGAAGCATTTATTATGAATTAGCACCAAATCGTCCAGATTTAGTTTTAAAAGATTTAATTAAAATTTTACATCCAGAGTTATTACCTGATTACAAATTGTATTTTTACGAAAAACTAAAATAATTTTGACGCTATCTAAAAAACATATATTACTATTAGGAATTTTTACTTTTGCCCTACTTTTATTTTTATTAATAAATTTAAGTTTAGGATCCATTTCAATTCCGTTAAAAGAAATTATTTTAACACTTACTGGTAATGGATCTAGTAAAAGTACGTGGGAATATATTGTTTTAAATTACAGATTACCCAAAGCAATAACATGTATTTGTGTTGGAATTGCACTTTCAATCAGTGGTTTATTAATGCAAACTTTATTTAGAAACCCATTAGCCGAACCTTATGTTTTAGGAATAAGTTCGGGAGCCAGTTTAGGCGTTTCAATGGTTATTTTAGGTGCAGGATTCCTCCCAACATTTATTCAAAACTTCTTATTACAACCATACGGAATTGTTATAGCATCTAGTTTAGGTAGTTTATTGGTTTTATTAGTAGTACTAAGCGTTGCCAAACAGTTAAAACAAACCATGGCAATATTAATTGTTGGTTTAATGATTGGTAGTTTTACAAGTGCTTTTGTAAGTGTTTTAACTTATTTTAGTTCGGCCGAACAAATTAAAAAATTCACCTTTTGGTCGTTAGGGAATTTAGGAAATTTAGATTGGTTAGCTATTAAAATTTTAGTTGTGTGCTTAGTTATTGGACTATTTTTGGCTTTACAATCAATCAAAGCGTTAAACAGTTTATTACTTGGCGAAAATTATGCTAAAAGTTTAGGTATCAATTTTAGAACAACTCGAATTATAATTATAACCGCAACCTGTATTTTAACGGGTTCGGTAACCGCTTTTGTAGGTCCCATTGCTTTTATTGGCTTAGCCATTGCACATATTACCAAATTGATTTTTAAAACTTCGAACCATTTTGTACTGTATTTAGGTTGTATAATTTTAGGACCAAGTATTTTATTAATTTGCGATACTATTTCGCAAATGCCAGGTTATAACTTTGTGCTACCAATAAACGCAATTACTTCTATTTTAGGAGCTCCAATTGTAGTTTGGCTTTTAGTACGAAAAAATAATAAAATTGTATAGTTATGGAAAAAGTAATTTTACAAACCAATCAAATTAGCATTGGCTATTCTAAAAAAATAGTTTCCGAAAACGTATCAATTCATTTAAATTCAGGTAAATTAATAACTTTAATTGGTGTAAACGGAGTTGGCAAATCAACCTTACTTCGTTCAATTACAGGGATTATTCCTACTTTAAAAGGAGAAGTATTAATAAACAACAATAATATTAATACGCTAGAACCTTTAGAATTAGCCAAACAAATTAGTGTGGTATTAACCGAAAAATTACCCCCAAGTAACCTAACCGTTTTTGAATTAATTTCCTTAGGCAGACAGCCTTATACAAATTGGTTAGGAAATTTATCTGATTTTGATTTACAAAAAATAAATGAAGCTATAGCGCTTACAGATTTAAACCTTTTAAAAAATAAAAAACATTACCAACTTAGTGATGGTCAATTACAAAAAGTTTTGATTGCAAGAGCTTTAGCACAAGATACTCCTCTAATTATTTTAGACGAGCCCACAACTCATTTAGATTTAGTACATAAAGTAGCTGTCTATAAATTATTAAAAAAATTAGCAAATCAAACTCAAAAATGTATTTTAGTTTCTACACACGATATGGATTTATCTATACAAATGAGTGATGAAATTATAGTTTTTACCAAGCAAAAAATACATCAAAATTCACCCCAAAAATTAATTGAACAAGGAGTGTTTGAGCAACTCTTTATTCATGATGATATTTATTTTGATGCTTTAAAAGGAAAATTTATTATTAAATAAAAAAGACCAACTTAAGTTGGTCTTTTTTATTTAGATTCCCATAAACACAAACGGCTTATGCGGAGTTAATAAACTATTGGATAAGCCAATGTATTGTTGACTTTTAGAAACATCTAATTTCTTAACAGGAGCACCTACTTTAAAATCAAGTGTTTTTAAATCAACCCAAAGCGGTGTTAAAGATAGTGGATCTTCAAAATAATAAATTAAGTTAGTTTGATCGGCAACCGTACGCCATTTAGTTGACGAAAGATTGGGTTTACCTTCTATATGCACGCCATAAGGTACAGAACAATTTCTAATAATACTAAAAGCCGCTCCTGTTGCAATTTTTTGATCATCGCTTTGTTCTACAGCTTTTGCGTAATATGAAGCACGTGCAAAACGATCTTCTGAACGACCAGATCCAGGTAACGATTCATTTCCTGGTAAAAAACTAATATAATTATTTACGGCTAATTGTTTATCAAAAGTTGGCGAATTAGTTAACACATTATAATTAGAACTATGATAGATAACTAATTTACCATCAATATATTCAAAAATGGCACTGTCACCAGATGCATCAGAAACAGCAAGATGTACGGTTGCTAACGAAGCTCGTCCAGGAGTGTTTGCAGTTACAACAACAACTGGATTTTTCTTTAAATCAACAACTGTTTCGGCAACTGTTGCATAATTATCGAGCACATATTGAGCCCAGATAGCTAAGCTCATCCCTTTTTCTTTTCCGTTAGGATTATAATTAGGATAAATTGACTCTTCTAACCATAAAATATTAGAAACTAATCCTTTTTCGTTTATTCCATCCGTCGTTGCAATATCAAAAGCAGAAACTGTAACACTTCCGTACTTCGCCTTCCATTTTGCAGAAGCCTTTCCTACTTCTCCATTACGCTCCATACCACGTGGAAACACCCAAATATTAGGATAAATATCGTCTTTCCAATCCATTGATCGGGCAGTAAGTATAATTTTATTATTTGGACTTTTATACATAACACGCGTACAAGCGTATGCGGTATATGCGCTAATAACAGTTGCTGTAATAAAACAGAACAGTAAAAAAACAGAAGCTTTTTTCATATAATTATTTTTTATAATGCAATTAATTTTAAACCCATACTTTTTGCAAATTTTCATTGCTCTAAAAATATTGATTGATTTTTACTACTATAATATAGTATAAAAAAACGAAAAAGTAAAAAGAATAGTATGTTTTAATCAGTTAATTAATACTAAAAATATTCTTTGCTACTAAATATTTACAATATAAATGGGTACTTATAACATGAATGACATGTTTTGTCGGTTTAAAATTCTATTTTTGAAAAAAAATAAAAATGGAGACTACTATTCTTATCATCGGCTTAAATCTAATTTTTTTATTTATTGGTTTTTTTCTAGGTAAATTTTTACAAAAAAAACTTAGCAATAGCATCATTTCACAGCTTGAATCGCAATTTGAAGGAATAAAAAATAATCAAGCACAACAAAATAATTTATTTGAACATGTTACGAATGATTATAAAAATAGAATCTTTACGATTGAAGCTGCAAATAAACAGTTGCTGAATGATAAGCATGAATTAGATATTACTTTGCATAAAAAAGAAACTGAATTTGATTTGCTGCTAGACAGATTTAAAAATAAAGAAGCCGAAATTACAAATTTACAAGAACGATTTAAATCAGAATTTGAGGTATTGGCTCAAAAAATTCTAGAAGAAAAATCGACTAAATTTACTGAGATTAATCGCCAAAAAATTCAAGAAATACTAAATCCTTTAAACGAAAAAATTCAAAACTTTGAAAATAAAGTTCACGAAAACCAGCGCATTAATATTGATTATCATGGACAGTTAAAATTTCAAATTGAAAACTTGCAGAAAGTGAGTTTAAAAATGAATGAAGAAACGCTTAGCTTAACGCGTGCTTTAAAATCTGAAGCTAAAACTCAAGGAAATTGGGGCGAATTAATTTTAGAAAAAGTACTCGAAAAATCTGGCCTAGAAAAAGGTAGAGAATACCAAACGCAAGCGCATTTTATAACTGCCGAGAATAAGCATGTTTACCCAGATGTTTTGATTCATTTACCCGATGGAAAATGTATGATTGTAGATTCTAAAGTTTCTTTAACAGCCTATGAACGTTATGTTAACGAAGTGGATGCTGAAGCTCAAAAAAACTTTCTTAAACAACATATTCAATCAATCAATCAACATGTAGAAGACTTAAGTGCCAAACGCTATCAGGATTTATTACAAGACCAATCGCCAGATTTTGTATTATTATTTATACCTATAGAAAGTGCTTTTGCCGTGGCTCTAAACGAACAGCATAATTTATATACCAAAGCCTTTGATAAAAATATTATTATTGTTACCCCTACTACACTTTTAGCTACATTGCGAACAATTGATAGCATGTGGACTAACCAAAAGCAACACGAAAACGCAATTACAATTGCTAAAGAAGCAGGGGCTTTATACGATAAATTTGCTGGTTTATTAAACGATTTAAATAGTATTGGTGCTAAAATTAAAACCTTAGATAAAGAGTATAATAGCGCCATAAATAAACTAAGCGAAGGCAATGGAAATTTAATTAAGCGTGTAGAACGTCTTAAAGAGCTTGGTGCTAAAGCTACCAAAACAATTCCTACAATTACATAGTATTCATAGTTCAATAAAAACGTAGTTTATAAAATAATAAATACGCTTTATTGAACTATGAAATTACGATCTTAAAAAAATATTATAAATATGTATCGAAATTTGGGCCATTCTTTTTTCGCATACGCTGCTTTGCTTTTTTAACACCATCAATAGTTATAGAGATTGTTTTAGCAATTTGAGCATTAGACAGGCCTATTTTTTTTAACATTATTATTCGAAGATTCGATTCACTTATATTTGGATATTGTTCGATCAAACTGGTATAAAATATTTTTTCCTCAGCAATAAAAGCTTCTTTAAACAATTTCCAATCGTTTACCGACATTATATATGAATCTAGTAATTTTTCTAACTTATCTTTTTGTTTCGTATTAATCCGTGATGGATTAGTACTTAAATTCTCGATTTCATTGGTTAAAACATTTATCTGCTCGTTTTTTTCTAATAGATAATCCTTAAAAGTATCTAATGTACTTTTATTACTATTGAATAGTATCTCAGAATTTAACTTTTGTAATTTAAACGAAGATAGTTTAGTTTGATACACACTATATTGTTTTTTAGAACGACTTAAATAGAGTAATGTTACCAAAATACATAGGGCAATAAACAATAAAACAATTCCAATAAAAGTCCATTTAATAATATTTTCTTTTTCGGTTTGTAATTTTTCGGCTTCTAACTGCCAATCTATTTTTTCTTTTAATGTGCGCCATGACAAAGCATCAACCGGCAAGTCTTTATCAGATTTGCCCAAACTAATGTTTAAAGAATCAATTGTTCTATGTAATTGTAATTCCCATTTAAAATTATTTTCTTCCGAAGCAATTGGCAATAATAACTTAGAAATTTTTACTACATATTCTTTCAAATAAGGTTTATTACTAGCATATTGTTTAGCCTCTATAAAAACTTGCTTCGCTTTATCTAATTGATTACTTTTTTGATATAACAATCCTAATTGTAACTTAGCATACATGGTATTTCTGGCATCGCCTTGTTGCATCGATATTTCAATATCTTTTTTCAACAGTTCTTCGCCTTCATTCCATTTTTTTTGATGAATATAAACACGTCCTATATCTCCTAAAGATTTTGCGTAACGCATTGTATCATTATTTTGTAGTGCATATTTATGTGCTTTCTTAAAATAGTACAAAGCATTATCCATTTTAAGCATATCAAAATAACAATATCCAATTGCACTTAACAATGTAGCATAATCGGTAGAATTGGCTTGGGTAGCTTTTAAAGCAAGGTTTAAATAATCAACACTTTTTTGATGTTCTAAAGTTGTTAAAAAAAAATAAGCATTTTTTTTAAGCACATCCACTCGACTAATTGTTATCAATTCAGATTTTTCATCTAACAACCTAGAAGATTTTAAAAAATATTGTAAAGCATTTTCGTAATCAAAAAAACGATAATAATAAAAACCTGCTTGAGTTTGTACCCATGCTTGTAATGCAATATTATTAGTTTTTAAAACTTTTAGATTAGCTTGTGAAAACAAGACGGAACTAGTAGTATTTAAACTGTCAGAAGTATTGGCATAGATTATTGCTTGAAAAACGGTATGAACTATTGCCAAGTTATCTTGTTGATTTTTAGGTACTGACTGACTAAATATTTCGTAATTATTTTTTAATTGAACTTGCGAAGAATCGGATTCAAAGACAGTAATTACATGTTCTAAATACCCAACACTTTGTTGCTGAGCAAAACAAATTCCAAAAGTAAATACAAAAAGTATAGGGAAATAAATATATAGTTTAATCACGTCTGCTAAAAAAAACAAATGTATGTTAAATAAATAAACTTAAAATAAAATATCAATATTTTTTAACATTAATACAATTAATAATATAAATAAAAACTCAAATTTATATTATATAATATAAATATCATTCCCTTAAATTTTATTTGATTTAGTAGCACAAAGTAACTAACAAGTTCGTTACATTTATAATGAGTTCGTAAAATTATACTTAACTGTACAAATATTTTTGTTTTATACCATTAAGTATAAACAATATTACAGGCCTTATTTACGTTATTTTTTAAAATAAAAAAAACATAATATACTACTAATTAAATACTTACTATTTTTTTTTCTTAACATAAATATCGTATTTTTGTACCGTGGATTCATATCTTTTATATTTATTACTAATCACAAACCTAGTAAAATTTTAAATTAAAATAAACAATTTAATTTCTAAACAATAACTTATAAAAAATATAGTCTAATTATAGTAAAATAAGTATTTTTACCTAAAAATTGCCCCCAAATACACCATAACAATGAAAAAACAATACATAACACTATTATTGGTGCTTTTTTCTATTTGTAAAATAGTAGCACAAACGTATATTCCAACCAATGATGTACTATACGTTAAAAAAGGAAGTACGGGTGATGGAAGCTCGTGGACAAATGCTGTAGGCGAATTAGCCGATGCTTTAGAGTGGGCAAGTAAAAATAAAGCTCAATATACGAGTGTTAATCCGTTACAAATTTGGGTTGCAAGTGGAACTTATTCTCCTATACACAGCCCTAATGATAACGATAATTATACAGAAACTCCTACTGATCCGAGAGATCGTGCCTTTTTAATGGTTGAAAATGTGCTTTTATACGGTCATTTTGTAGGAAATGAAACAACTTTATCTGCTCGAGATTTTACGAATACAGCACAGGCTACCATTCTTAATGGTGATTTAGGCGCACCAAATGATAACACAGATAATGCCTATAACGTAGTCATAGCAACTACTGCTACAACAATTGATGGTTTTACTATAACCCAAGGTAATGCAAACAACTCAACAGCGCGTACTATAAATGGTAAACTAATAAATCGAGCTAATGGTGGCGGTATTAGTACTAATTCTAATATTACAACTATTCGTAATTGTATTGTAACAAATAATAAAGCAACAACAATTACAACTAATACTACATTGGGTCACGGAGCTGGAATATTTGTAACAAACATTACAACGCTAAATAACACAATAATATCAAATAATATTGCATCAAACCAGGGTGGAGCTATTTATAACTTTAATACAAATGTCTTAATAACACTCGAGAATTCAACTATATCAAATAATAGTGCGAGACAAGGAGCTGGAGCTTATGCACATAAAATAACAGTAAGCAATTCAGTTATATCTTTCAATACTGCTATAGAGAGTGGAGGGGCTATTTATGGACATGATATCAATCTAAAAAACACACTCGTTTCTAATAATAAAGCGATTACCCATGCCTCTGCTATTTTTACTAATGATAACATAACATTAACCAATGCAACAATAGTAAATAATATAGGCCCTGCTAGATTATTCTATTTCACTGGTAGTCAAACATTCAATGTAAGTAATAGTGTTATTTTTGGAAACTCAATTGGATTTTCTAACACTACACCTATAAATAATAAAACATATACAAACAGTTTAATTCAAGGAGAAACAGTAACTACTAACGGTAATTTAGATGCTAATAATCCTGATTATACATTAGCTACTTTATTTACTGATGCTAACCATCCAACAAATCCTAATTATACTTTAAAATCTAGCAGCTATTTAATTGATAGAGGTAGTAATAGCTCATACATAGGAAATCCAAATACAGCTAAAGACTTAGCGGGTAACCCGCGCATTTCGCATTCTATAATAGATATTGGTGCTTACGAATACAAATACCCGCGTGTTCTATCTATCACTCGTGAAGCTGGTGCCGCTGAAGTAATAAACACCCTAGAAACAAGCATAAGATATACCGTTACATTTTCTGAGCCTGTAAGTGGTGTTGTTAAGGATGATTTTGAATTAGCTACTACTCCTACAGACAGTGCAAGCGGAATAATTAGTGGCGTATTAGGTAGTGGCACTACCTATACTGTTACAGTTACCCCTACTAGTGACGGAACACTGCGTTTAGATTTAAAACCAAACAGAACTAACATTGTTAACTCAAATTCGTTAACTGTAACAGATGGTTTTACAACTGGCGAAAGCTATACTAGAGATACTGTTGCGCCTGTTAAACCAACTATCAATCTAGACGCAACATCTGACACCGGAAATAGTCAAATCGATTTAATCACTAATGATTCAACTCCTACTTTTAGCGGAACTGCAGAAGCTTTATCAACAATTAGACTATATAACGGATCTACTCAATTAAGAGATATCACAACTAGTGACACCGGAATTTGGAGTTATACGACGCACGCATTAGCCGATGGTAATAACGTACTATTTGCAAAATCTATAGATGCAGCAGCAAATTCAAGTATATCAGATGGACTTACAATAACTATAGACACGCAAAGCCCTACAGTTTCAGTAACATCCTTCCCTACTGATGGTACCTATAGAACGGATGCTGTATTAAACTTTTCTGTATCGTTTTCTGAAAAAGTGTATGCAGCTAGTACAGTAAACTTAAAAATTAATTTTAATGGCCAAGAGCAGTTGTTACCTGGTACTTTAAATACAGATCAAACAGGCTATACATTTACTTACACAGTACCAAGTACTATTAATGCTCCTAACGGAATTACTTTAGTAGAACTTACCGGAGATATTTTTGATATTGCGGGTAACGTAGCTAATAAAACGCTCAATCGTAATTTTCCGAATATAATTATCGATTCAAAAATTAGTGATTTAAGTATAACAACAACTGTTGATATAAACACACCAAACACCAATAGTAACTTTACATATACTATTACAATTACAAATAACGGCCCTGATGAGGCTACCAATGTTTCAGCTACAGCTATTTTGCCTGCTGGTATAAATTATGTAAGTGATACAGCTAGTCAAGGTAATTACAATCAAGTCTCAGGGGTTTGGACCGTAGGTACGGTAACAACAAACGATCCGAAAACATTAACCTTGACAGCAGTAACAACAGCAAATTCAGGCAGTTTTACTTTAAAAACAACAGTAGAATCATCTATTTTAGATACTAACACCACAAATAATAGTTCAAGTGTAACTATCACTGTTGGTAAAATTACGCAAACCATTAGTTGGAACCAAAATTTAGACTTAGGATGCGGCACTACAAACTCTATTCTATTAAATGCAGTTAGTAGCAGCGGACTACCTATTACTTACGAATCGTCCAACAACTCGATTGCGCAAATAATTGGAAACGAGTTGGTTTTTATTGGTCAAGGACTTGTAAATATTACAGCTACGCAAATTGGTGATGGCAATCACTTAGCGGCAACACCCGTTACCCTTATTGCCAACAACGGTTTAAAAAACTTAATTAAACAAAAATGGAACGATGTATTGATTTTTAATAACACATCTAACAATTATAAAGCTTGGCAATGGTACAAAGATGGACAAGTTATTTCAGGTGCAACCGGCCAATATTATAACTCACCACAACCACTCAATGGAACATACCATGTGGTAGCTACAGATTTAAATGGAAATCAACTAGAAGTTTGTCCGGTATCTATAATGTTAAACAAAAAAAGTGGCGGTATTACTCTAAATCCAAACCCTGTAGCCCCAGGATCAACGTTTAATTTAATTGCTAATTATACTACGACTGAGTTACAAGGAGCACAGGTTATTATAACCGACTTAACAGGTAAATTAATTAACCAGATAACTAACATACAACCTACTACTGTACTACAGGCACCTAATACAACAGCAGTATACATGGTAAACCTAATACTAAGTAATGGACAAAATATTTCTGCAAAACTATTAGTGAATTAAAACTCACTTTTAATATAAAAAACGGAGGCTTTATAAGTCTCCGTTTTTTTATGTCTATATTCAAAAATTACTTCTTTTTAATATACAACCCTTAAACTATTTGCCTTTAAGTAACTTGAACAATTTATCGGGTAGAAACAGATTAAAAACAAATATTATTTCAATTTATTTAAGTTAAAAACAACTTTTATGGTATTATTTTTAAAATAAAATAACTATAAAATATTAAAATTATGTTAAACGATATAATTACACTACTTTTGCAACTTCTGAAACAAACTTGACATTTGTAACTAAACTATTCTATTAAATTGCAATACTCTTTTTTAAGAACAAGCTGTTTTGGTCTCTAAATACACATCTACCAATAACGTTTTATGTGCAAATAGTAAAATAATGCTGGCGAGCCAGCGGATCATCGTAGTAAATGTAATACCATAACTTACTAATGCCTTAAAAAAGGCACATGGTAATAAAAGTAATTATACAACATATAAAATAGGGGTAGCTTGAGGGCCATTTAAACCAAAGTATAGCCCATTTGAACAATAACAGTAAATAGTTCTCAAAAAAAGAAACAAATTATTTTAACACCTAATCCTGTAACTCCAGGAAATTTATTTAACTTAGTTGCAAATTACGCAGATATAAAACTCATTGAATGTCAGGTGTTTATTACTAATATAATAGTAAAATTGTCAACATAAAGCCTACCAGTTCTTATACAAAAGCAAGCTTGATTCTGAGTAATGGAGAAAAGCTAAGCACTAAGCTATTAGTAAACAAACAGTCTAAAATATATAAACAACAAATTATGAAGCTAATAAAACATAAATTAACCTTTTTAACTATTGCATTAAGTGCCATTACTATACAAGGTCAAGAGATTACTGCAAACATAAGTGGTGGTTTGCAAGGTCTAAACTTTAAAACGACCAGTGGAGATAATAAAATACAAGCTGGAGGACGTATTGGCTTTGGTTACACCTACTTTATTAATGAAAATTGGGGTGTTTTATCAGGTATCGATGTTGGATACTACAGTAATAAAGCAAGCTTGGCTAATAATACCTATGCATCTTATTTATATGATTCTGAAAATGATTTATTTGAATACCGAGTAAAAACAACTGGTTACAAAGAGAAAAGCCATTTTTACGCGGCAAGTATACCGGTTCTTATTCAGTATAGAACCAAAGGAAATACTCAGTTTTATGTTAATGCAGGGGGGCGTGTATTTTTTCCTTTTTCTCCAAAAGCAAAAGTAACCGTAGACCAAATTGAAACTACAGGCTATTATCCAGACTTTAATGCTGAACTAAATAATATGCCACAACATGGCTTTACAACGTCAAACAATTTAAGTAACGATGCTGATACAAAACTGAAAGTTGCTTTTACATTAAGTGCAGAAACAGGAGCAAGTTTTAAACTATCCGAAACACTACGTCTATATACTGGTTTGTATGTAGATTACGGTTTAAATAATATGCAAAAAAAGAATCAAGAACTTGCCAATCAGGCCTTGGTTAGTTATGATGCAACAGGAAGTGGTACAATAAAAGCAAACGGATTATTAAATTCAAACGAAATAAAAGATAAAACAAATTTACTTGCTTATGGTGCTCAAATTAAACTTGGTTTTGATTTAAGTAAAAAATCAACTCCTATTGAAGAAGAGCCAGTACAAGAAATAACAGTTATTGATGAAGTTATTGTAGAAGAAGTAGTGACAGAAGATACTATCGCAGAAAAAATAATTACAGAAGAAGTTGTAGTTGTGGACAATGTAATCGTTGAAGATACCATTACAGAAGAAGTTGTTATAGTTAAAGATGCCATTACAGAAGAAGTCGCAATAGTTGAACAACCGATAACTAAAACCATTACTGAAGAGCAACAAAAAGTTGTTGAGGAATCTATTAGTTATAATCAAATTGATAATACAAAATTATCTGAGGCTGATAAAACACACTTAAACCAAGTTGCAAGTATTTTACAAGAAAATCCGGATCAGAAAATTGAAATTACGGGACATACATGTGATATTGGTACGAATGAAATAAATATGAAAATAGGATTTCGTCGCGCCCAAGCAGTTGCTGATTATATAGAAACTAAAGGGGTACAACCTAACCAAATTGAAATTAAATCGGAAGGAGATAAACATCCAAAATATCCAAATACTAACGACACAAACAGACAAAAAAATCGTCGCGTAAGTATTGAAATTATTAAATAACATTTACTTTTATCACAATAAAATAAAAAAACCTCTATACTGCTATAGAGGTTTTTTTTATATAGTTATCTCGTTAATTAAATATACTTTGAGCCAATTTTATGGCACATTTTTCGCCATCAATAGCAGCCGACACAATACCACCTGCATAACCCGCACCTTCGGCGCACGGATACAAACCTTTAATTTGTGGATGTTCTAAACTAATATCTTCTCTCGGAATTCGAACCGGTGATGATGTTCTACTTTCGGGCGCATGTAAAATGGCTTCGTTAGTAAAATAGCCTTTCATCGATTTTCCAAACTCAACAAACCCTTGACGCATAGTTTCGGTTAAAAACCCAGGGAAAACTTCCCCCAATTCAACCGATGTGGTACCCGGTACATATGAAGTTTTTGGAATTTCGGTCGATACTATTTTCTTTGTAAAGTCAACCATACGTTGTGCTGGTACCCGTTGCGTTCCGCCAGCTACTTTAAAAGCGCGTTGTTCTATGGCTTTTTGAAATTCCATTCCGGCTAAGGCTCCATGTTTAGCAAAAGGTGCAAAATCTTCCAATCGTAATTCAACCACAATGCCCGAATTTGCGGTAGCCTGATCTCGTTTAGACGGCGACCAACCATTGGTAACCACCTCACCTGGAGCCGTAGCACACGGCGCAATAATTCCACCGGGACACATACAAAAAGAATACATGCCACGCCCATTAACTTGTTTAACAATAGAATATGGTGCGGGTGGCAAAAACTCTCCCCTATAATCGCACGAATATTGAACACTGTCTATTAAACTTTGTGGATGCTCAGCACGAACACCTAACGCAAAAGCTTTAGCTTCGATAAAAACTTGTTTACGATCTAATAATTCATAAATATCTCGAGCCGAGTGTCCCGTTGCTAAAATTAATTTTTTAGCCTCAATTTTATCTCCAGTTTGGGTAACTACCCCTTCAATCTGATTCGCCTTAATAATAAAGTCAACAACTTTTGTATCGAACAATACCTTGCCTCCAAATTCAATAATTTTTTCGCGCATGGCTTCCATAATTCCAGGCAATTTATTGGTACCAATATGCGGGTGTGCTTCGACCAAAATTTCTTTAGATGCGCCAAAACCAACCAATAGTTCTAAAACCCTATTTACATCGCCACGTTTTTTTGAACGAGTGTATAATTTTCCGTCTGAATAGGTACCTGCCCCACCTTCGCCAAAACAATAATTAGAATCTGGGTTTACAACATGATCTACATTAATGGCTTTTAAATCTCTACGTCGGCCACGCACATCTTTACCGCGCTCTAAAACTATGGGTTTTACTCCCAATTCTATTAACTGCAAAGCCGCAAAATAGCCCGCTGGACCCGCGCCAACAACAATAGCCTCGGGCGCATTGCTTACATCTTTATAATTTGGTAAGGTAATTTCTTGTTCAACAACTTCTTCATCAGCAAAAAAAACAAAAACTTTTAAATTTATTTTTATGGCACGTTGTCTCGCATCAATCGAACGTTTTACAATCGTAACATGTTTAATTTCTGTGGGTTTTACCTGGGTTAGCTTGGCTAAAAAGTCTTTTAATAAAGCTGGTGTAGCAGCTATTTCGGGTGAAACTTGTATTTGTAATTCTCTCGGCATCGAACTTGTTGTTTACATTTTATTTTGAATAAGCAAAATTAATATTTTTTGCGACTGATTTTACTAATTGTATATTTGTATTTTAAATAAATTATGGGCTACTTATATTTAACCTTAGCAATAATTTTTGAAGTACTTGGATCGAGTTGTATTAAAACCTGCGAGGGGTTTACAAAACTAATCCCTTCATTAATTGTAATTATTTCGTACGTTATTGCTTTCTATTTTTTGTCGTTGTGCTTAAAAACCATTCCGTTAAGCATTGCATATGCCATTTGGGCAGGAGTTGGAATTGTTTTAACCGTTTTAATTTCGATACTAATTTTTAAACAAAAAATTGACTTACCCGCTATTATTGGAATACTTTTTATTTTAATTGGCGTACTTATTATAAACTACTTTTCTAAAGTGGCACATTAAATAAAATACAAATGAGCAGAAAATTAAAACTTATATGGGATTTTAAAGGCCCAGATGCCAATAAAATTGCCGAACATCATGTAATTCATCTAAATCAGTTTATTGAGAGAGAGCAGTATATTTTAAAAGAAACGGGCTTTGAAACAATACACGAGGCGCATAGTATTGCTTTTATGATTGTTACCCAAGAAACGATGATAGAAATTAGAGATTTGCTTAAACCGCATCGTGGCGAATGGTATGATTAACTACTAAAATCCCCAAAAAGTTAAATGCTTTTGGGGGATTTTTGATTGCAAATACCCCTTTTGTACGTACAGGTACTTGTTTTGTTGTTGCAATTGTATGTTTTGGACTTACTGCTGTATCTTTTTACTTTACAATCGTATGTTTTATACTTGCAGCTACTTGTTTTACTTTTACCTGTGTGTGTTTTGGACTTACTGCTGTATCTTTTTACTTTACATTTGCTACTTTTATAGTTACATGTACCTATTTTGTACTTGTAATAATACAAAAAACAATTCCCTCTTTTAAAATATTTTAAAAGAGGGAATTGTTTTTATAATTAATAGGTTAAAGTAACTATTAAATTATCTATACTTTATTTTAGGCTAGTTATATATGCTTGTATGAGGTTAGTTGCAGTTAGTTTTTTAATTCTAGATGTAAAATTGGATAAGGTTTTCCTGTGGAATCTAATTCTGAACGACTTGATGTTTTAAATCCATGCTTTTTATAAAACCCTACTGCTTGTTCATTTTGTTCATTAACATCAACTTTTTGAACATCCATTTTTGTAATTGAATATTCTAATAAAGCTTTTCCTATTTGTTTGCCTCTGTAATCTGGATGAATAAACAACATTTCTAGATTTTGATTAGCTACTCCTAGAAAACCAATTATTTTACCTTTATTGTTTTTTGCACATTTTAATTTAACCGCATCTAAATATGTATTTAAAATAAGTGGTTTAAAATATTGAATATCTTCTTCTTTTAAAAAGTGATGAGTTGCTCGCACAGATGCTTCCCAAACGGCAACAACCTCGTTATATTCGCTTTTATTAATATTGTCAATTTTATAATCCATGCTATTAGTAATTATAGCTAATTTCTTGTGGTTTTATGATAGTGATTGGTAAAAAAATCGAGCCTTTATATTGGGCACTTTAGCTTTACTTTTGGTATATATGTGTTAACAAAAGGTATATTATTTTTTATACTTAATTTCTGTTTCAGAATTTATTTTATATTTAAAACTTATTTTATACTCCCTAAGTTCTTCCCGAAATTATAAAATACGATGTTAGCTGCTGTACTTATTCTATTTTAATATTACTATATGTATTCGGAATTAAGGTGTAATCAAACATGTCAAACAAATTTTTCTTGCCTTGCTTTGATTTAAATGTATAAGTAACCATATTTGAAAAATTTGGCTGAACAGCCTCGGTATAGAGTTTTAAATTTATACATTCTGTATCTAACTGGAAAGCAACACAATTAATGTCTAATTCGATCGCTTCTTTGTACGATTTGTGATCAATACTTGGAAAAATATCTTTATACATTATATTATATTTCGGTTTGAAATATTTAATTAATGCCGCTTCAGTAAAATTTATTATTTCTTTTTCGTTGAGTTTTTTGTTTACAAACTTGTTCATCACATTTGAAACAATTTTCACATCATCTTTCTGTTTTTTACTTGTACCACTCAAACCATCAAAAGATGTATGCATTATTTGTTCAAAGCTCAATAAATTGAGCCAAATTTCTTTATCTGGATTTTTCTGACTTATCTCAGAATAAATCTTTTGTAAAGTTGAATGATTTTTTAGTCTATCGGAAACTTTTCTTTCACCTTCCTTTCCATATGACTGACCAATATATAATAGTTCAGCATTTATTTCGTCAGGGTGATTTCTTAAATGCATAGTGTAATAAACACTACTTTTGGCAAATAACAACTCTTGATTATCAACAATTATTCTAAAAGTAGAGAATGGATAATCAGATTTGATACTTACATTTGAAAGGTCTATGTTTGTTGGTGGATCGAATAAGACTTCTTTCTCTAAATACTCAGTATTAATATGTATTCTAAATACTAATTTAATTAGCTTTTTAAATTCACATTTTTCGGGAACAATTGTTATTCTAGGCCTAGCTATTATAAAATATATATGACATGGATACTCTTCGTTATATTCTCTTTCAATTATACCTTTGTCTAAGTCATCCTGTTGACAAATTGAAATTTTATTCATATTCATTACAATACCATATTCAATAAAATTCCTGTGTTTTTCCATGTCGTTTTTTTTAGTATAGCAACTAACATTTATATTACTGCAATATAAGTAATTTTTAAATCTTAAAAAAAACATAAAATAACATGCACCTTTTCTATTCCTCTTAAAATCATAAAAAAATAAAATGAATATGATGCCCTATTAGTCTTTTTATAGTATATAATATTTTTTACAGCTACTAATATTTACGTCCCATTCGTTATAATAGACTTGACATTTAACATTATACAACTAAAATTTTAGTATATTTAAGTTATTAAATTACTAAAACTACTAATTATGAACGATGAAATTAAATTATACATGTTTCAAACCGGTGTATTAAAGTGTAAAGAAAATAACATTAAAATGAATGCCTCATCAGACCCATACGAAATACCAGTTCCTTGGTATTTAATCACACATCCTAAAGGTAATATTGTTATTGATGGGGGTAATTCGGTTATCTGTGCAACAGATCCAGTTGGACATTGGGGCGGAATAACCGAAGTATATTGGCCCGTAATGAACGAGGCAGAAGGTTGTTTAAATAC
>Ga0233372_1000084_pt1 | contig 40946 bp, 62 predicted proteins | sample ElkDunMinimDraft_4_FD_191538 | JGI IMG/M metagenome (GOLD analysis project Ga0233372, IMG submission 191538) | Fecal eukaryotic communites from dung pellets of Tule Elk in California, USA - Elk Dung D8 | ecosystem: Host-associated > Mammals > Digestive system > Large intestine > Fecal | place... | reverse complement strand
CTCTCATGAGGTTACAAAAAAATGAGTTTACTTAGAAGTAATTTATTAAAAAAAGCATTAAAACTAATCCCCGGAGAGAGCTATCAATATATAAAGTTTTTGGGTGAAGAGCCAAACGCAATGGGGGTTATGATTCCGACTTATGCGGAAGCGGTAACAATCACACCCGCAAACGGTATGGTACAAAGCCCTGAAAATTCACTCTATCAGCAATTGGGATTGGATTTAGACAAGAATTACAAAATATTTTACGGTGCCGTTTCTATAAAAGGAAACGAAGACCAACCGCAGCCTGACCAATTCATATATGACGGTAAAACCTTTGAAACCGTAAGGAATGCTGATTGGTTCAATTATGACGGTTGGTGCGGTGTTTTAGCGGTTGAATTAAAGCGGGATAGAAGCAATGGCAATTAAGAGCGAGAATCAAATATACGCTGATATTATCGGGTTTATTAACGGTGCTTTATCCACTCTCGATATTCAAGGGTGGCAGGTTTTGCAGCTAAAGCAGCCTGTAAAATTAACTACAATTAAACCGACAATATATGTCACCTGTACTAATAAAAACCGTAGGGGTTGGCAACAAAGGCTTTATCCTATTACAGAAAATGAATTAAAGATAAAAGAGGGATTTACACAAGAGATTGATGTTCAAATATCGGCATTAAAAAGACGTGAGTTATCGGATACGGTTGATACGTTAAATAGTGCCGATGTTTTGGAGTATTTAAAAACATACATGCTTAATCCGTATGCCCTGCAAGATTTAAGGGCATTGGGTTATACAATATATCAACCGTCAAATATTCAGTCACCTGACTTTTTTGACGATTCGGACAATTTTGAGTTTATGCCGTTTTTTAATGTGACCTTCATATTGAAGCAATCATTAATCAGCCCTCAAATGAGCATAGACGAGTACACATTAAACATAAAAGGAGTATAAACATGCCTATTTCTCAAAGCAAGTACGTTGCAATTACGTCAGGGATAGGCGGGGCAAGTGCGGCTTCTCGTAAAGATTTAGGCTTACGACTTTTTACGACAAGCGTTTTGTTTCCGATTAACACTATTCTTGAGTTTACTTCTGCTGAGGATGTAGCCAACTATGCGGGCTTAACTTCACAAGAAGCACAAATTGCATCTGCTTATTTCGGGTGGGTTTCTAAGAGTGTTAACTCTCCACGCTTGATTTCATTCATGGGTGTGAGCTTAGATGCTACCGCACCAATGTTGAGGTCAACACAAACACTAAGCAGTTTGGAAACATTCACGGATATAACAGACGGCTCAATGGTTCTATCAATGGGCGGTTCTTCTTATACTGTGAGTGGTTTGAATTTCTCCTCTGCGGCTTCATATAGCGATGTTGCACAGATAATTGAAACCGGAGTAAACGGAAATGCTGCAGGCGGTGATTTGTGGACAGGCGCAACAGTTACATTCAACGCTGAAACTTCCTCATTTATTCTTACAGGCGGTGCGGAAGGTGATATTATAATCACTTATGCAATGTCTGCAGAAACAGGAACAGACGTTTCTTCTATAATTGGTTGGTCAGAAGCAACAAACCCGATTATTTCGAGCGGTATTGCAGCGACTACACTAACAGAAGAATTGAATACATCAATCCAGTTATCGGATAATTTCGCATCTTATTCATTCTTAGGCTTGACACTTACGGCAAGTCAAATTGATGAGATTGGTGCTTGGAATGATAACCAAAACTATTTATACATGTACTGCGGTGATGTAAGCTCAAACTATCAGGCAATTGTTACAAGTGCGGCGCAGCATCAAGGTATGGCGATAAATTATAACCCGAATTTGGGGGATAACTCAATATTGCCCGCTTTCTTAATGCCTGCAACAATCCTTGCAGCAACTAACTATGCTAATACAAACGGTACAGTTAATTATATGTATCAGCAATTCCCGAACCAAGCGATAACGGTTGATACAAATCCTCTTGCAAATACGCTTGACCCGTTGCATGTAAATTATAACGGTCAAACCCAAAAAGCAGGGCAAAAAATTCAATTCTATCAAGACGGTTATTTGGCAGACGGAACAGACATTGCAGTTTATGCCAATGAAATTTGGTTAAAAGATGCAATGACAACCGAGCTTCTGAACTTAGAAATTGCGGTTGAGAAAATCCCTGCAAACGATGACGGGCTTGCTCAAATTGAAGCAATCTTACAAGGTGTTATTGATGAAGCTTTAAATAACGGAACGATAATGCCGGGTAAGGAACTCACAAACACACAAAAAGCATACATTACGCAGCTTACAGGGGATAACACAGCATGGCAAAGAGTACAGCTCAACGGCTACGTTTTGACAGTTGTATTGACTCAAACTGTTGTAAATGGTGCTACAAAATACATTGCGGATTATACATTGATTTACTCTAAAGGAGATTCAATCCGCAAGGTTGAAGGCAGACACATTTTAATTTAGGAGGTTAAGACAAAATGAAAGATGTATCTGGTACAGGCTTATCCATTTTGGTAAAAGCCTCTAATACATATCCGCAAGGGATATTATGCACATGTTTTGCAGACGATTCAGACCCGATGGATTTTCCGGAAGTAACAATTACTGAATACGGTATGGGCTTAAACGGTGATTTAATCACTTGGACAAGCCCGCAAGCGTTGCCGTTTAGTATTTCTTTAGTTCCGGGAACAGAAGAAGAAATTGCAATGGATTTCTTATTGGAAGCTAACAGAGCTGCTAAGGGTAAAAAGTCAGCAAAAGACGTTATTACAATTGTGGCAAATTATCCTGACGGAACACGAAAGACACTCAAAAACGGTAAAATCATTTCAGGTTTACCGGGCAAGGGTGTTGCATCCGGCGGTAGAATTAAAACACCTACTTATGGATTTGTATTTGAGAATAAAGTTTAATTCTCATAAAGAAGCTCCTTTCTTTACCCCTCATTTTAGAGGGGTGAGAAAGAGAGTGTTTTAAAGCAAAGGAGTGAAAGTATGTTAATACAACCAAAAGAGATAGTAATAAATTTTGAGGGTGAAGAATTAAAGTTTAATATCGGTAAATTTCCGGCTACTGTAGGACGTGAAATTATTACCCAATACCCGATTAATAACATTCCTAAAGTCGGAAGTTATTTGCAATCGGAAGAAATTATGTTAAAGCTCATGAAGTTTGTTGAGCGTGTATATGATGACAAAGACCCAATCCCGTTGGTTAACAAAACTCTGATTGATAACCATATTCCGAGTTGGGAAGTTTTGATTAAAATAGAAGCTTTTGTTATTGATTACAATTGTTCTTTTTTCGAACTTGGCAAGGTCTTAAGTTCCTTGAAAGAGTGGAAAGCCCTTGCAGAACCCAAGAATATAAAAACGTTGATGGATTCATTGGTCAGCTTGTCGCAAGCGGAAAAGCAACCCTCCAAGAATTAAGGACGGTTTATAGTTTAGAAGATGCTCTGTTGATTTGGGAGTCTGAAATTATCCCGAAATACAATGAGTATTTGATAAATGAGTATTATAGCAAACAAATTAAAAAAAGGTAATTAGATGTCATTACTTGATGAATTTTTAATGGTCTTTCAATCTGACGGCTTGAAGGAACTTCCGAACGCAGCAGAAAAGGCAGAAAATGCGCTTGATGATTTGGAAGAAAAAGCGGAAGATGCGGAAGATAAAGTTAAAAAGCTTGACGATTCGGCATTAAAAGCTATAAAAAGTATAAAGAATTTGGCGACAACTGCTGCAAGAACTATTGCACCGTTTGTTTTGTTAGGTAAAGCAATTCATCAAACAATGGACTTTGCGAGTCAAGCAATTGAAGTTGCAGAAGCTGCGCAAAAAGCCGGAATGACATTAGAACAATTCCAACTTCAAGAAGGCAATAAATACGCAATATTTACTCGTGACGATGTAAAGAATGCCAAAGAATATGAAATGGTTATGCGTGACATTCGAATGGGTACAATGTCAATCGGAGCGGAAATATCAAGAATGATATTGCCTGCGCTCACGGCTTTATTAAAGATTGTTAGAAATGTTGTCGACTTCTTTGTTGACCATGGAGCATTTATAAAAGCTGTATTTATTGGGCTTGCAGTAGCGGTGACAGCTTTTGCAATTCCGGCAATAGTCAATCTCGGTAAAACATTATTGGGATTGGTTTTAGCTAACCCGATATTACTGGCTATATCAGCCGCAATATTGGCAATTGCTCTTGTGGTTGAGGATTTGTATAAATGGATTCATGGAGAACCCTCAATTGCTGAATTGCTCTTTGGGGATTTTGAAACATTCAAAACTAACTTTATTAACGGTTGGAATAATATTGTTAGCACATTAAAAGGCGCATTTACATCAATCGGAGAGTTTATAAAGTCATTAATTGATAAAATCCCTGATTGGTTAAAGTTCTTTATAAAAAACGGCGGTGTTTACGGTCTTGCTTTTAAAGGTATTAGTGCACTTGCCAAAAACGCAATTAATGGTTCACACGCTGACGGACTGGACTATGTGCCTTATGACGGATATATTGCAGAACTTCACAAAGGTGAAAGAGTTCAGACCGCAGATGAGGCGCAAAGTTGGAGAAGCGGTCTTTTGGCTGCTAAAAAAGCGGTTGATTTTACTTCGAGTTTTCCTCTTAACTCTATTCCGCAGGGTGCGGTATCTAATGCTTACAATAATTCAAACGCAAGCAAAACTATTAATATCGGGGATATAACAATCCAAACACAGGCAACAGATGCTCAAGGCATTGCAATTGATTTAGCACAATATATAAAACAAGCGGTTATTTCACTTGATGATGGGATGATAGCTTGAAATTTGCGTAGGCTGAAACGAGCGTAAGCGAGTGTAACGCCGAAGTGATGAAGACAAAAACGAACGGCAAGCGTAAGCGTAGTGAGTGCTTGTCTGAGTGGAGCAATATTTCAATTCAAATGAGGTAAACATGTCAATTTTAACAACAGCAACAAATTTTGTACTCCACATAAAACAAAAAACCGATGCAAAAAACATCGCAGTTTATAACCCGAAAAACAATCAGGAAGTTTTCCAAAATGTTTTATATATTGACGGTTCGGCAACTGATGATTTGAAGATGATGGAGCACCCGAAAGAGGACGGCACGGCGATTGTTGACCATGTTATAGACGATGCCAAAAAAGCAACTGTTAAATTTCAAATTGATGATGATGACAGCAGTTCATTAAATGAGGTCTTGGACTTATACAGAAGCAGAACACCATTGACGGTAAAAATCAAAAATGAGATTTTTACTAATCTTTGTATATCTTCAAAACCTGTAAAAGCAGAAGTAAGCCATTATAATACGAGTGTTTACGAGCTTTCATTCAAAGAGGTTATGGAGGCACAAACAACTTATGTAAAAATGAGTGTTCCTCAAGTCAGAAACCCAAAGAATGCAAGCACGGTAAAAACAGGTCACAAACAACCTCAACCGAAACCCTCTATATTAAGAATCGCTTATAACAAAATAACCGGTAAAAAGTAATGCAATACGAAATTGAACTAAACAATCTCCCAAACCAAACCTTTACAACCACTATTAATAATGTGGATATGGAAGTCATATTCAGACTGGCAGGAGAGGAAAACAACAATATAATGTTTTTTGCCTTAAGGACAAACGAGGATTATTTATGTCCGTTTGTTCCGGTGTTTGCTAATCAGGGCTTACTACCTTATGAATATATGATTGCGGAAGCAGGCGGGCAATTCTTTTTTGAAACCGAGAATGATGAATACCCGAACTGGGAGAACTTCGGCACAACTTGCAAACTTTATTTTGTAACACAGGATGAGTTAAATGGATAAACGTGTTTGTTATGTTCAAATCCAAACCCCTAGCGGTGATAAAGAGATACATAATATTTCAATTCGTGGCAGAATAACCCGCAAGATGTCAGAAACAGGCTCAACCGCAAAAATATCTATTGCGAATTTATCGAGGGAAGATGTTGAATACTTAACAACATATACAAGCCCTTATGTTGACCAGTCAAAAAAGAAACGAATAAACGTTTTTGCAGGGTATGAATCGACAGGGGTCGGAATGATATTTTCGGGTGATATTTATTCGGCTTTGCCGGAGGGATTGCCTGATACATGGTTAAATATCGAAGCAAAAACAGAATATTTTAACCAACAAAATATTATCACTCTTGCGCAAGGGAGAATGAACACAAAGAGCCTTGCTTCTGTAGCAGCTAACCAATTGGGAGTAAATCTTGTTTGGCGGTCAAAGAGTGAAAAATTCATTGATGCATTCAATTTTACCGGAGCAAAGGCAAAACTTTTAAACCGAATAAATAAGCTTGATAACTTCCACGCATATATTGATAACAATACTTTGTATGTAGTTGATAAAGACGAGCAGCCGCCCGAAGAGAGCAATACTTCAACTACTAAAAAAACAGGGTATGTGAAGGTTATTAACGGTGACAGCGGGTTAATAGGTTTACCGCAACCGGACGAATACGGAGTCAAAATAAAAGTTCTTCTTGACCCTTCTGTCAATCTAGCAGACTGGTTTAAGTTAGAAAGTAAACGGCTCCCGATTGTAAACGGTTTTTATCAGGTCTATGAGATGACATATGATTTTGCGACAAGAGAGCCGCAGTATTATTTGGAGATATTCGGCAAGAATAAAAGAGTTTAAATATGGAAATTACAAAAACCATTCCTTCACACAATCCGGCTGATGTTAATACTTTGGACGGGTTAAACAATACACTCATAGATAAAATTTCTATGGGAATACAAAAAATAATGCCGGGGATTGTACAGAGCTATGATGCGGCAACAAACAGAGCGGTTGTAAAACCTGCCATTACCGGAGTTGCTTCACAAGGTCAAAAAGTACCGCATGAAGCTTTGATTGATATTCCGGTATTGAAACTTACAGGCGGGGGGTCGATGTTAGCTTTCCCGATAAAAAAAGGTGACACAGGTTGGCTTGTAGCTTGTGACAGAAATATTTCAATATTTAAACAGAATTTGGAAGAATCCGCACCGAATGATTATAGAAAGCACAAATACGAGGATTCTTTTTTTATACCCGATTCAATCAATGGCGCAGGGGTGGAAGTTTTTACCATAAAAAGTGAAACACAAACTTTAACCGTTGGTGAAACAATAAACGCTTCAACAATGGTAGTTGGTAATGGTGCAACAGGAAATATAATCGACAGTCAAGGCAAAACCCTTGCAAAAGTGGAAGCAGGAATTATAACGGCGATTTACTAAGAATGATTACAATAGCAACAAACTCAGATAACGATATTTTTATAGATTCAACGGGCAATCTTGCCATGCTAACAGATATTAAAGCATTGGCAAATGTTTCAAAGAATGCGGTTTTAACCAACTTAGGTGAAGCCGAATACAATCAAGAGTACGGCATTCCGTATTTTGAAACAATCTTTACGGACACACCGAAAATTGATTTGCTCCAAGCTGCACAGGTAGCAACTTTAGAGAATTTGGAGAATGTCGAAAGAGTATCAAATTATGAATATAGCGAACAGAACGAGGTTTTCTCTTATTCGCTGATTGAACATACAACATTTGGAGATATACAGATAAATGGCTAGTAATTACACATTTACATCAAATAACGGCATTGTAGTTGCAGATACTGCAGACATAAAAGAAACTGTTCAAGGTGAATTTCAAACCGCTTTGGGTGCGGATTTACCTTTGGAGGATGCAACACCGCAAGGACGATTGATAGATATTGAAACGGATGCAAGGACGGAAGTTATTGAAAACAATGTTCTTATATCAAATGCAATCAACTTTAATCTATCCTCCGGTATTACTTTGGATGCATGGGGCGCTAATTTTAATATAACAAGAGGTGCTGCGCAATCTTCGACAGTTATTGCAACTATAACAGGTGTGGCAGGAACGGCAATTTCTGCAGGTTCACAAGCTGCAACAGAAGCGGGGGATATATTCTATCTTGAAAACTTTGTTACAATTCCTGAAAGCGGAACAATTAACGCTACATTCCTATCATTGGAAAAAGGCGCAATCCCATGCCCGACAGGTTCACTCACAAAAATTATTGATGGTACTTTGGGGTGGGAAACAATAACAAATTCGGCTCCTGCGGTTTTGGGGAATGCAAGAGAAGGCGATGCCAGTTATAAACAACAATTCTATGACCAAGGCTTATTCAGCGGGATGTCTTTGATTGAAGATTACCAAAACGCAATCATGCAGGTTGAGAATGTTCAAAGCTGTTATGTTAGAGATAACGGCAAAAGTACGATTGAAGTTTATGACACGGTTTCTATTCAACCTCATAGCGTGTTCGCTTGTGTTGACGGTGGTGACGATACACAAGTCGCAACGGCTCTGTTTCAAAGAAAATCAGGGGGCAGTGCTTGGACGGGTTTAACAGGGCAAAGCGTGACTGTTAATGTTGTCGATTCAACTTATGGCGATACTTACGAAGTCGTATTTAATCGCCCTAACCAAATACAAATATATGTTGCGGTCAGTTTGAATGCAGGCAATGCAACATCTGAAGATTTACAAACTGCAATACAAAATGCAATCGCAAATTATATCAATACCAAAAAGATTGGGAGCGATGTTTTACTTCTTGATTTAGCGACTGCAATTCCTAATGCGGTTCAAGGTGTTCAGCTGACTTCTTTAACAATCGGAACATCTGCAGGAAGTTTATCATCTTCAAATATAACAATTCATATCAATGAAGTTGCAAAAACATCAGTTGAAAATATAACGGTGACAATAAATGAGTAACATTTTTGAATATGACCCGAGTGTGGATTTTACTAAGCATATTTTTTGGCAGTACAATAACGCACCCAATTTAAACTCTTTGGTAAACTCCAAACAAACATGGTATCAGACAAACCAAACTCAATATTGGCAGGATTGGGTTAACAACGTTTTAAATATAACCACCGCGAATGATTACGGTTTGTCAATTTGGGGCATACTTTTGGGAATTCCGAGAACGTACCTTGTGGATGGTGAAAATATGGCACTATCTACAGAACAGTACAGAACGGTTATTTTGGCTCGATTAAAAATGCTCAAAATGCGAGGTACAATACCGGAAATTAACAGTTTGTTACAGTTCATTTTCGGTAAATATGGCAAAGCGTATGTTCAGGATAATTACAACATGTCTTTGACGTATGTATTTGACTTTCAATTAACAGATTTGCAATTGGCAGTAATAAGAGCAACAGGACTTTTACCAAGACCTGCGGGGGTGGAAGCTCAAATTGTATCGCTAACTTATGACACATTCGGGTTTGAGGGTTCTGACGGATTGCCGTTCGACCAAGCACCTTTTGCAAAATATATCAATCTTTAAGGAGTTATTCACATGAAAAATACAGATGTAATACAACCTCTTGCAATGGGGTCAGCTATTGCTGCAGACGGTGATAAAGAAATCCCGAACCAATCAGAGGCAGGCACTAATACAAGCACAATCAATGATGGTTTTTTACCGTTAACATCAGAGCCTACTTCAAGCGGTGGAAGAAATCCGCAGAGAACAAACTTTAATGGGATGTTTTATTTATCCACAGACCAACGTTTTTATTTACAAAATGGAGGTGTTATAACTTATGACCCCAATGTAGTAGCTCAAATCGGAGGATATCCGCAAGATGCAATTTTGGGTTATATAGACCCAACAGGCAATTTGGGATTTGTAAAATCATTAATAAATGATAACGCATACAACTTCGTGCAGACACCGAGCTATATTAACGGTCAATATTGGGAATTCGTTTCCATATTAAACGTGCAACCGCAAATTAACCAATTGGAAATATCCGTTAAAAATGCAAGAAACATTGATTATTCTAGCGGGATAACGATTAGTACTCCTACATCTAATAACAGATATACAGCACCGTATGATGGTGTATATATAACGACAGTGGCTTTAAACAACACTTATGGAGTTAAATTTTATATAAATGGTGTTGAAAGTGCATATGTTTATTCGGATAACACAACAGGAACAGAACACCAAGCATTTTATATCCCTCTATCTAAAGGTGATGTTATTTATTGGACAGCAGCTGTCGTTCCGGATTCTTCAAAATTTTACAAATACAAAGCATAAGGAGCGAATATGTTATTTTATAGAACTGAAAATGACAAGTTAATTGATTATGGTGAGTTTGAATATGTCGAGGGATGCCAAAAAACAACAATAATCAGTATGGCCGAACTGGAACAAGAACCGAATAAAGTTATTGTTAAAAACGGAAAACTCATCTTAAACCCTAATTATGAGCAAGAAAAACAAGCGCAGGAGCAGGAGAGAGTTAACAACCTTACTATGACACCGCTTGACTTTATTAAGGTTTTACAATCTTTTGGTTTATCTTTGCAAAAAATCAATGAATTTCTTGAAAGCAATTTGGAAATAAAAATGCAGCTCACATATTGCAGTAATGTTTATTGCGGAGTGGTTAAAAGCTTTTTGCCTATGACTATTGACGAGATAACCATTACTCCTGAAATGGCAGAGCATGCATTCAAACTAAAAAACGGTGAGGTAATAACAAATGACTAATCCTATATACATGGGTGATAATACAGGCGCATTCGGAAACAATTTTATCACCATTAACCTTGAAAATCCGCTTGGGTACGAAATTACCAAAGCGGTTTTTGTTTGCAACTGTTTAACAAAGAGCTTTGATAATCCTGTATTCCCTCTTGTGATTAATTTCAACAGCTCTGAAACTGCGCAGCTGAGAACATCAAATACATGTTTTTTAGTTGTGTATGACTCACAAGGCAGGCAAAAAACTTGTACAGGCAATTTAACATTTAAGGCACAGAACGGAGTATTGCCAAACGGCAACGGGGGATGTTGCTGCTAACAACCATGAATAAGAAAGTGAAAAGAAAAAATGGAATTTGTGGCTAATTTTGAATTAAATAATAATAATTTGGATGCGTCTTTTGATTTATCAGAGGGCGCATCTTTTGATGCACTTTTTGAAATATACGCTTCCGGCACAACATGGGGAAGTATTGACGGAGATATAGCAAATCAAACCGACCTTTATAATATCCTCATGTCAAAAGCGGATAAAACAACTGTTGAAGCTGATTTGGAAGCAATAAATGATACTATAACAGAGAATTACGAAACCCTCGACAATAAGATTGATTCTGTTCAATCTGATTTATCGGGGGATATTTCCGCACTCACTCAAACCGTAATAAACAATAATACTGCTATTAATAATAGAGTTGATAATATTGTTGAAGGTTTTGACGGTGATATTGAGCAAATTAACTCAAATATTTCAGACTTGCAAACAACTGTATCAGATAACTATACAGATCTTAATACAAAAATTCAAAATGAGGCTGCAGCAAGAGCCGAAAACGATAGTTTATTGCAGAGAAATATAAATACACTCTCTGATAATTTAACCGCCGAAATATCCAATCGTGAAAGCGCAGATTCGGGATTACAAACACAAATTACAAACTTAACCGGAACTGTATCATCCAACTATAACACTTTGAATAATTCTATATCAAACTTAAGTGATACAGTTGATGATTTGAGCGACACAGTTGATTCAAATTACAATGTTTTAGATACAAAAATTGACACAACTCAAACAACTTTGCAGGGCAATATTAACACCCTGAGCGGTACTGTTACGAGCAATTATAACGACCTCACACAATCAATTACCAATAATGTTTCTACACTTAATACAAGAATAACAAATGAGGTTTCTGCTCTTAACGGTGCAATATCCGATGAAGCAACTGCAAGAGCAAATGCTGATAACAATTTGCAAACACAAATTGACGCAATTGTTTCTTCTTCAGACGTATTCGATATTGTCGGCACTTATGCAGAGCTTCAAGCTTACGACATTTCAACCGTTCCGGTTAATGATATTATAAAAGTTTTAGTTGATAGCACTCATAATAATGCGGCTACATATTACCGTTGTGTGGAAAACAACGGGGTTAAATCTTGGAGTTATATCGGCTCGGAAGGTGCTTATTACACTAAAGGTGAAGCCGATTCAACATTTGTACCTCAAACAAGAACTATCAATAATAAGGCATTAAATCAAAATATAAACCTTACCGCTTCTGATGTGGGCGCACTTCCTGTAGGTACTCAAATCGGAAACGGCACTATTTTGCTGACACAAGGAGGAGTCCAAAAAGGCACTTTCACGCTTAACCAAACAGGCAATGCAACAATAGATTTTGATGCGGTAAGCGAAGATATAACCGTTGACTCCGAATTATCAACTACAAGCACAAACCCCGTACAAAATAAGGTTATCACAGGGGCTTTGAATGATAAGCAAGACGTGCTAACCGCAGGAACAGACTTAGAAATAGTTAAGGTCTTACCGAGTGATTACACACAATTAAAGTCGATTACTGCTACTGGCAGTCAATATATAAATACAGGGATTTTGTTAACTGATAATTTTAAGGCTGAAATTGTCGGAAGATTTACTTCAACTACAGGCACGCAATGCGTGTTGGGTGCATCTGCTTCGACATCAAACGCAATATACAGAAATGAAATTTTAACAAAAGATAGTACAAAATATTATGTTAACAATGGCAATCCGTGGCTAACACGTCAGACCAACTCATCTGCACCGCTCGACACAAATACACATACTTTTGTAATCGAGATAACTTCCGATACAACAAAAATAAGTGTCGATGATGTCACTAATGTAGGAAATTATGCAAATATAAATACAGATGAAGATTTATATTTATTTGCAAGAAATGCAGTAAATGCAACTCCTGCGATTGCGGATTATGCACAATTCGAGTTAGAGTCAATAAGGTTATACAATAGTAATGAATTAGTATTTAGCGGCATTCCTGCAAGCAACGGAAGTCAAGCAGGGCTTTATGATACTGTTTCTGAAACATTTATGCCTAGCTTGGGAAGTTCTGCTTTTGTCGCAGGTGATGAAGTTGTTACCCAAACTATTATTAACTTTACAAACGAAACAGGCTATATTACAGGCATTGACTCTAATGACGTTACAACTGCTTTGGGTTATACACCATATAACGCTACAAACCCAAACGGCTACACTTCAAATGTTGGTACGGTTACGAGTGTTAACGGTGTTCAACCTGTTAACGGTAATGTAACTATTGAAACAGGCGGTACAGTCGACCAAGTATTTGACGGTGAAAGTGCAAACGCTCAAAGCGGTATTGCTATTCAAGGCGCACTTGATAAAAAACAAGGCACGCTTGTTGCAGGGGATAATATCGAAATTGTAGAGCCTGCCATAATCAGAGTGCCAGAAGGTTATACGCAACTTGCGTATATATATAGCTCTCGTGAGGATTGCTTCAACACAGAATTGAGTGGAAATATTCAATGGGAAATTGTTGCACAATGCGATACTCCGACACCTGCTACAAGAATGCTCGTATCTTGCACCAACAGTAGCAACAACAGTTCTTGGTTCGGTCAAAACGGTTACAGTTGGGGAGCTGGTGGCACAACAACGGGAGTTTTAGCTTCCGAAAAATCCAAAATAATTGTTAATTTTAACACAAATGATTGTAATGGTACGGTTAACGACGTAGCATTTTCTTATACTGCACCTACATCGGTGAATGGTAACTGGTTTTTGCTAGGCTCTCCTAACGGTTCAAGCTCTTATTTGATAGGCGCAAAGCTTTTTTCTGCAATAGCACGTCAGAATGGTGTAATTGTCTTCGACGGAGTTCCTGCAAAACGTGATAGCGACAATGTTGTAGGAATGTATGATTTAGTAAGCAATACATTCTTTGAGCCTGAAAATGGTGGGGAATTTGAAGCGGGAACAGTTGCAAGCACCGACACCACAATTAATGCGTTGGTTGGAGAAGGGATGTTAACAATAACACAATTCGGTGCTACAAAAACGACTTTTAGCGCAAATGCTCAAAATAATTCGTCTTGCAATCTCAATCCAACTTTAGCTCCAAAAGAAATTAATACATCTCCAATATTAAATGGAAGTGCGCAAAGAGCAAGCAACAGTTTATTATATTGCGGTAATGATGATAGAATACATTCATATACTGAGACTAATATACCGATATCATTGAATTACGGAATGTTCACTAATACAAATACGTTCAGCGCAAATGCAACCGCAACGTGGTATTTTAAAGCGGAAAAATGTTCGTGGACAGTACCTACTGCATTGCGTAATTTTTCAGCAAAGCAAAAAGTGTATGCTAAATGTACTTACCCTGACAGTAACGGAAATGTATATTTTGTAGGTCTTGTCGGACAAGCAAATACAACAAATACACTTGAAGGCGGTTATACATATTACTATCTAGGTATCGCTAGCAGTACTGGTTCTGTAGCATTAAATGTATCAGGTTCTCACTTTATATCATTAGACACAGACGGAAATATAACACATATTGACGGGGTGGAAATTGCACAACCTAATGCAAAAGACCTGTACGATTATTATAGTTTAAATGCTTATACAGTCGGAACTCCAACGGTTGAAGATTGTATTGTTTCGGGCTTTTCAAACAGTAACTATATTGAAATGAGAAATTCCATTTCGATTTCAACAGGTTTTTGGGAATTCCAAACCAAATTTACAACAGGGGCAACTGTGCCGACTTCCGCAGGAGAATTCCAGTTTTTAACAAAAAGTATAAATAGTTCTGTTGCTTATGGAATTGATGCGTTTCTTGACGGAGCAAATCCCGAGTATATTAATTTAACAATAGGCAATGCTGGCGTTGCATTTGATGTCAATATTGCACCAAATACAACATATATTGTTAAAGCTATTAATGGGTTCACTGACACATATGCTTATGACGGAAAAACTCACGTATATGTTTATGATGAAACAGGCACGTTAATAAACAGTTGGAATGGCACAGTTTCTGTATACCCTAAAAATCTGTATATGCAATTCGGCACGGACGGTTCTAATAACTTTGGAGGTTCGATTGATTTTGAGAACACTTTCATTAATTCAATTGAGTTAGATACTTCTACATTAACAGGAACGGCAACACGAGCTTGGACTGGTGCGCAACCTACAATAGACACCAAAGCAGACACAGACCTAAATAATATAACTGACTCTGCAAAGGTTATGATATCAGGGATGGGAATGCCGAGCAATACATATACAGATTTGACATTAGGTGCAGACGGTTCAACCTATGTCGCCCCTGCTGACGGGTGGTTTGTTTTGAGTAAAGCTTCAAATGCGACAAATCAGAGAATTTCTTTGTTTAACAGAGAAGATAATGTTTCAAAATACGGCACATCAATTTATAGTTCGGCAGGTACACAATATCTTGTAGCTTATCTGCCAATAAAGAAAAATGACTCAATGGTAGTTTATTATACCGCGGGCGGTGCTATTTCTTATTTCCGATTTATATACGCAGTAGGTTCAGAAAGCGAGGTTTAATATGTTTATAGCAAAAGACGGTGATTTAATTATTTTAGCGAGAGAAACAGAAGAAGAACTTATGCAGGCTCTCAAAATGATGAAGTATGCAACTGTTGAAGAAACAGACATTGATTATCAGTTGTATAACGGTGAGTATCTGACTCCCGAAGAAGTCGCAGAACGTGAAAGACAAAGACTTGATGCTTTGACTCTTACTCCTGCTGATGTTGAAAGAGCCTTATACAAAGCTAAAGGTATGGACTTTGAGGATTTGAAGGCATTGATTGCGGAACAAATCCCGACAGTTGACATCAAAGGCTTATCAATCGAGTTCAGAGCAAAAGACTTTTATCGTGGCGCAGTTGCTAACGGTATGAGATTGTTTGATGTTGTCGGGGCATTATTGGGGTACACACCACAGGATATGGACGAGCTTTTCATATACAAAGAATTACCAGTAAAGGAGGTAGTAAATGATTAATTTTTTCAAAAAGATTAAATTGGCAAACAAGGTTATCAATACTTACAACGAAATCAAAAAGATTGCAAAATCAAACGCACCGATTGCAGAAGATTTGAAAAAAGTATTAGATAATCTAAAAGCAGATTTTGACTCATTATTGGCATTAGTACCAGCTCTTAAAGAGTTGTACAAAGAAGTAAAGGAAGCTTTAAATTAATGAACGTACACGCCATATCAAGTTTAACTTTCGATTCACGAATTAAAAAACTTTTTAAGAGCGGTAAGTTAAAATTAGATTATGGGCTATACGGTGAACCTTTAACAAAGCAGAATGTTTCTGATGAACATATTATTTGCAGGTGCTATGGAGGTAAGACAATCGAGTCCAACATAGCACTTGCTTCTAAAGAAATGAATAATCGCAGAGGTTGTCAGCCGATTGAAAAATTTGTAACAATAGAAATGGTGAATGCCTATATTGAGCGCATTCGACAAAATAACATCAAAGGATATGATATAGAAGCATATTGTAACGGAATAATAAAAACGTTTAGCAAGATATTTGGAGGGGAGGTACAAAGTGGTAAACACATCGATAATTTGGTATGAAGATAAAGAATTGCGCATTTGGTTTAATCACAAGCCGAATGTAAATATGCTTGACCCTTTGCCTTCAATGACTAAGCAAGAGAAACAACAAATTGCACGTTTTCCTTTTATAAATTGCACGGCTCTTGATGTCAAATTAACCGACCTTAAAAAAGACGTGACTTACGGTTTCACTATTCCAAAACATTTTAGATGGGATGGCGCAACAATAGCACCAATCTTTTGGTTATTTATCGGAAGTAAAACAGACCCACGTTTCAGAATACCTTCGCTGTTGCACGATTATATGTGCAATAACAAATATATTGTGAATTTTGACCGGAACTTTTCATCAAGAGTTTTTAAGGCTCTTTTGAAAGTGGCCGGGGTAGGAAAAACAAAACGTTCAATAATGTATCATGCAGTTGATAACTATCAAAAGTTACAGAAGGATTGGAAAAAATGACGGACACAATAGCAGTAATTACGATAATTGGATTTATTATCGGCATAATTATTCAGCTTGTTTCTGTAGGAATATTTATCGGAGTTTACAAGACTACAATAAGTTTTATGCAAAAACAGATTGAAGAAATAAAATCACAAGCCAAAGAGGACAAAGAAGAACTCAAAACAGATATGAGAAAATATAACAATGTGTTGGAGCGAATCGCGGTCAATGAGCGCGACACCAAATCTGCACATCACAGAATTGACGAACTGGAGGAAAAGAAATGAAACTAAACTTTACAATGAGTGAACTTCTCCATTCTGATATTGCGGAGAAATACAATATTTCAAACATTCCTGATAAAAAAAGCTTAGATAACATGCTGCTTTTGATTGTTGAATGTTTGCAGCCATTTAGAAACTATGTAAACAAACCGATTATAATTTCGAGCGGTTTTCGCTCCACACGTCTTAACGGCCATCCTTTAGTTAATGGCAAACCAAACAGTCAACACACAACAGGGCAAGCCGCAGACATAATTATCAAAGGAATGACTCCCAAACAAGTTATTGAAAAATTTATCGGGTCCGGTGTCGAATACGACCAACTTATTAACGAACACGATATATGGACTCATGTATCCTATAACAAAGGACACAACCGCAAACAATGTTTTAAAATCCAATAATATATTTCTCATTCTTCTCTTTTCTTATTATCCTCATAACTTTTTCATACTTTCATTTTCTAAAGCCGGGCATTATCGCTCGGTTTTATTTTTTATCTTAATGACATTCCCCGGAACTGGAGAACATGAGGACATAAAGATTTAATCCGGTCTAAAATTGCGGTTAACTCTTTATCTTTTTTTAGCTTGTCGAGCATTTCAGGGTTAGCAGTAAAAGCAATAATTTTTTCTTCATTGTACAAGGAATCAACTATTTGAAATAAAATCTCTTTCCGCTTGTCTGTTATGCTTTCTCTTCCGATATCATCTAATACAATAAAATCATATTTTAAGAGCCAGTTTAATTTAGCAGAAATGCTGCCAAAGTGTTCACCGCTATATTGTACAAAATCACTTAACAAAGCCGACAGAGTTGTAAATAAACAATTATAACCTTTTTTTATTAAACTATTGCAAACACAAGCCATTAGAGAAGATTTGCCCGCTCCTGTATTGCCTAACAATTGGATTCCCTTACTTTTTTCTGTATCAAAATTCATAACATAGTTTTTACAAAATTCTAATTCCTTGGTGTTTTCCGATGGGTTCAAATTTTCGAATTCCATTCTTTTTAACCTTTTAGACATCATGGAATTATCAAACCTTTTTAAGAGTAATTGAGCAGCAGCTTCTCTCTGTTCTCTTTCCTCTCTTTGTTTATCCGCTTGCACTGCGGCTTTTTTTTCACAATCGCACTGGGCTTCGTAGCAAGTAATTAAGAATGGCTCTTTTCCTACTGTAATTTGTTTGTACTCCCTGCCGCAAATTGAGCACTCTTTTTTTGTTGCAACTGTTATATTCCTGATTACATCACTTATAAGCTCCATCCGCTTTCCTCCTCTTGTATATATTTATCAAACGCTCCTTCAAGCAGTTTTATATAATTATCGTCTTTTAAAAGCCATGTATTAGATGGTGTAAAATTTTGTATGTTATCAAATTTCAGATTCTTTAATTTTTTAAAAATTTCGGGGAAAGTATCCCTAAAATTTTCAATGTCCGCAGCTAACTCAACAATTTTGTTTCTGTGTTGGTTATTCAAATAACAGGTTGACCCCATTATTTCCTTATATTGCTTTTTGTAAATTTCCGCAATCGGGTTTGCAAATGGGTCTAATTTTTTATTTTTTTCATTAATATTAATATTAGATAAAGTATCTATTTGTTTATTAGAAGTAATATCCTTTTCCTTTTCCTTTTCCTTTTCCAGTGCCCCTAGGCAGGGGCTAGTGAGGGGCTCACTAGGGGCTAGCGAGGGGCTCAAAAAAACACCATGTTTTTTTAATAATTTCAAAACTCCCAAATGGGCATTATTTTTGGGGTTTAGCTCATTAAAAGAATTTACTTTACATTGGAATAAAGCAAAGTCTTCTATAAAAATTAAATCATCCTCAATAAATTTTACTTGTTTTATTTTTTCAAAATCTTCTTTTGTGGGTAGTTCATTAAAAAAACATTTTAATAAATTCCACGAAATTTTATAAAATCCTGCGCAATCACAATTGTCAAACAAAAATTTAGTTAAAAGTTTTTGTTTATCTGATAATTCTAAAAACCAGTCTTTTTTCCAAATTTCTGTGTCAACTAATCTATTTGCCATTTATTTACCCCTCTTAATCTTCGATTGTATTTAATTCAAATTCACTCTTATTACTTAAAGCTATACAAATAGTTTCATGATTTTTATTTGATTTAAAAAACAAATCTATAAATGTATGTAAATTTTCATAAGTATCAAAATAAAAGTCTAAATTGTCTATTTTTGCTTTTGTGTAATATTTAAATGTCCTTGCCATCTTTCCCCCTTTCAAGAAAAAAGGGTCTGAAACATATTTACATACGTTCCAAACCCCAACAAAAAAATCCTCATTGGCATTACTATAATGAGAATTTTCCTGTTTGAAACCTATTCATTTGTAATGCCAAAAAAGATTATACAAAATGATATTAACTTTGTCAAGTTATAAACTTGACTTTGTTAAATTGCTATCTAGTTTAATTCCATTTCTGCAGCGACTTCTTGAATCATAAAATTATGAATTTTGTCGGGTGTTATGGTAAATGTCGAAATTCCTTTTTTGTATGCGTTATATCGTAATCTTTTTAGATACTTTATATCTTTTTTGGGATTTTCTAAAATTAATAAACAAGCAGGCTGTCTGTGTGTTTTATGTCCATAATGAAGCGATTGCCCGATACATTCAGCCCATTTGTTTGCGAAATCAACTTCAACGGCATAGCGTTCTGTCAGACAGTCAACACGTGTATTATCATTAAGCTTATACTCTAATATGCCATTATGTTTACCGCACCAATACGCTTGATATACTTCCTCACGGAACATGTGTTTTGCTGAAACAGGCAACATATAAAATAGAAGTATGAATAAAAACAACTTTTTCATACTTCTATTATACAATAACCCTATATCAAAAACGGACACTATTTCTTATGTTCGTTAACATATTTAATCATGTCTTGTGGATTTGCAATACAGGGGTATTCTATAGCTTTAGCATATGCTGAAGATTGCACTTGTATATTTCCAAAACCCAACCATTGTGCAATTATGTCTGTTTTTTCGCCGATAAAACTTATTTGTTCGAGTGGTATTGTTTTTTTGTCAATAAAAATCATTCCTAGTCTTGAACAAAGACATCCATCTTTTATTTCGATTTTATCTAACTTCCAACGTAAAAACGCAAAACCTAAAAACACAATTGGCAAAATTATTGTAAACGAAAATATAAGTGACCAAATAACCGGTGCTACCCAAAACCACCAATGTTTTTTTACTTCAAATTTTTCCATAACTAACTCCTTTCCGTTTTTAATCCCAATAGTTTTTATATTAATATCAAATTCAGGAACTTCAATATTTTCATTTCCACTAAGATTAAAATCAATAATCGCACAGTAACGTCCTCTGCACAATTCATTAGGACAATCCTTAATAGGAATTTCTCTAATCTCATCAATAGGAATTGCTTTATTTTTGATATCTTTACAACAATCACAATCATCCACGCATATTAATTCGACTTTGTTGATACCTAATTTAAGGAACTCATTTAAATTTTTTAAATAATAATCGTGTGAATTCATTATCTTAAATCTCGCATAAGTCCTACAATTTGACCTATTATATTTATATCTTCTAACTGTTTACCGGTTATTTTTATCGTATCATACATTTTGTTTTCCGGTATTATTACTAATTGATTTACATTCTTTGCAAGACGTTTTATGAATATTTCGTTCTTGTAGCAAAATATATAAGGTCGGTTATCTATAATTTGTTCACCTTCATAATGTTCGACTATTAATTTGTCTTTATCATAAATAAACGGCTCCATACTATTACCATAAGCATTTATTACCGAATACTGCTTAACTGGTGAAAATCTTGTAAAGAATGCTTTTTTAGGCACTATCAATTGTTCTTTAATTGGTGACAGAGCAAAAATCCCATTCCCGCAACTGCCGAACATATCAGGATAATAATCAAGAATTATAGAATCTTCCGGCAAGTTTTTATTTGAATTTGTTAAACTAACCTTATAATAGTTTTCTAGCTTATTCTGTTGCGTTTCAGTTAGCTTTTCGTCTTTAATTTGTGAAATATACTGTTTTGTATACCCCAACACTTGTGCAAATTCTTTGTAAGTTACTTTGCTTTTTGTTTGATTTGATACTTCAATAAGTGCTTCTGTGATTGTTTTCATTTTTTTCTCTTTACTTTGTTAATATTATTACTTGACTTTGTTAATATAATTTAGTATAATATTCTTGTTAGCTTAATTATTTGATGATTTGTTACAAAATAATATAACTAACAAGACAAAAAATCAAACTGAGCGGAAAAGAAACGCTGACCACCGCTAAAGAAAACGTGAAAGTAGGTTTGATATAGATTTTAAATATTTTTAGTCGGGTTGGTAATAAGTAGAAACAAAAGCAAGCCTTTAAGTAGGCTTGGATTACTGCGCCCTTTTTTAGGACATTGACAATTTTATATTTTTAAGAAGGCGGACGGAGCAAATGTCATTTTACACACTTTCCCACAGTCAAAATCATAGTTCTGCCTGCCTCCTTAAGGATATCTCATATTGATTTGTGAAAGTTGAATTCGGGCTTCAACCTCCTCCCGAAGCCCTTTTCTTTAAAAAAGTAACCCTAAATAATTTGATGATGGATATTGAGAGAGCAGACTCCTTTGATTGGTAGTAAAAAATACAGCTTATATGCTGCTCTCTTTTCTTTAGATTTAAACGTTTCAGTTAAAACTCTTCATATTAGGTAACAGAGGGCTAGAAATAGCCCCATTTCTTTAGAAATTACGCAGGGAATGTGCTCACGCACCTGCTCCCGCATAGAAAGTGAGGTTATATATATGGACTACTCAATCGATTATTCAGTAATTTTATTTTGGCTGATTACATTTGCAACAGTATTCGCTATTTGCGGAATCACAGAAACGATACAAGAAAATAGGAGAAAAAGAAATGAGAGATTTAAACGAAATGTACACCGTCGATTATCTTATGAAATACGACGTCGTTATGCAACACGCTTACAATATTCTCAAGAGTAAACAAAAAGGGCCGGAAATTCCGGACTGCGTGGAAATTGAATTGCATAATAAAGCAAAAAGTTATGCGCTTGCTTTACACAGACAAAGTATAAAAGACAGAATCCCATATTTAGATATTTACTACAGACGAATTATAAAAGGAGCAATTTAAAATGTACGATCCATTCAAATGGGCAGATAATTTTGAAAGTTATGAAGAAATGTATGAGAAAGGAGAAATAGATAATGGCAAAGAAAACAACAGAAGTGGCAGTTGCGGAGGAAACAAAGCAAACAATGCCGACTCTTGCGGGAGCAAATCCGCTTAACTCAATGATGGCAGTTGCAGAAGAGTTATCAAAGAGCGATATCATTCCAAAAGAGTTTCAAAGAAAACCTGCCAATTGTCTAATAGCAGTACAGCTTGCTAATAGATTAAAGGCAGACCCATTCATGGTAATGCAGAACACGGATGTTATTTATGGCAAACCCGCTTTGAGGAGTACATTTATTATTGCTTGTATTAACGGTTCCGGTAAACTCTTAGGCAATCTCAAATTTGAACTTGACGAAAAGGAAACAAAATGCCGTGCTTGGGGGATTGAAAAAGAAACCGGAGCAAAATTATTCGGGCCGAAAATAACAATGGAAATGGCGAATGCCGAGGGTTGGACTACAAAGAACGGTTCAAAATGGAAAACAATGCCGGGGGTTATGCTTCGATACAGAGCCGCTTCATTCTTTGGAAGATTACAATGCCCTGAAATACTTAACGGGATTTATTCAACGGAAGAAGTGGAAGAAATGGGCGCAAGTGTAAGCGGTGAAGATGTAATTGATGTATTTAGCGAAGACGCTGAATATATAACAGAACCAAAACTACCGGACACAAGTGCAGACTATTCTGTACAAAAAGAAGCTTACGCTGAGCCAAGCCCCGAAATGTTAGAAGCTGCAAATGCTTATTTTGAGGAACATGAAAATGAAGCTGACGAATAAAAACTACTATTCCGATAAAGCCAATCAAGAATATATTTCAGTGAGCCAGTACAAAGACTTTTTCGGCACTTATGCTTATAAAGGATGTGAGGCTCAGGCACTCGCAAAAATCAGAGGGGAATATAAAGAAGAGCCTTCGACCGCTTTATTAGTCGGAAGTTATGTTGACAGTTATTTTGAGGGAACTTTGGAGCAGTTCAAAGAAGAACATCCGGAAATACTTAAAAAAGACGGAACATTAAAAGCTGAATACATAAAAGCCGATGCAATGATTGAGCGGTGTAAACGTGACAATAAGTTCATGCAGTATATGAGCGGGGCAAAACAAGTTATTATGACTGCTGAACTATTTGGCTCTATGTGGAAAATAAAAATGGATTCCTACATTGAAGGAAAAGCAATTGTTGACCTCAAAACGGTTGATGATATGTACAAGGCAACTTATACAAAAGAGAGCGGAAGGCTCAATTTTATACAGGCCCGCGGATATGATTTTCAATTAGCGATTTATCAAAAAGTAGTTGAGGCAAACACAGGGAAGAGGCTTCCTTGTTTTATAGCTGCAGTTGATAAAAAAGACAAACCCGCTATTGAAATCATATCTTTAAGTCAAGGTGAGCTTGACGGAACTTTGGCAGGATTGGAAATCGGAATTAAGCGCATAAAGCTTTTGAAATCCGGCGAGGTTCAACCTGACAGATGCGGCCATTGCGATTATTGCAAAGATACAAAAGTAATACATAAGCCGATTTCAATGTCGGCATTGTTAGAGATGGAGGGGTGATAAACCCCTCTTTATAAGAGACAGCTACACAGACAAGCCGTAGTGCTAAAGCACCGGCTAACGCAAAGAAGGAGTAAAACATGAGTGAGCAAATTACAAAAATCAAAGTAAACAACGACCAAACAGCAACAATCAATTTTAAGGATTCAAGCGACATGGACACAAAAGAGATTGTTTTTACAGGTAAAGAAAAGATAGTTGACGAGTTTAGCAAAGCTTTTCAAGATACAGTAAACAGTTTTGTTGAAATTTGTCCGGCATTCAAATCATATCGCAAAGATTTGACAATGAACGCAATCAAATTAGAGTACGGACAAAATGAGCGCATTGAGAAGGTTTCTTATGCGGTAAAATACAAACCTCAAAACAACGTAATAACAAACATTCCTGTTAATAACGTGCCTATTTATAAAGAAGAATTCACAGAAAAAACTTTCTCTGTATCAGGCAAAGATGAAGAATTGTTATATACAATCTTAGAGTTTGCAAAAAAGTATATTGCAGGTGACACACGGACTAAACAAATGAAAATAGAGGTGGCTTAATGGGTGTAAAATTTACTTTACCATTAAGACCCGTCACTAAGAAAAACAGCGGTCAAATTGTTATGAGGGGGAGTTATCCGAAACTCCTCCCTTCAAAACAATATATGCAGTTTGAAAAAGACTCAGCCCCATATTTTTTGAGAGTAAAAATGCAAGCCGGAGAAATTAATTATCCCGTTAATGTGAAGTGCATTTTCTATATGGAAACTCACAGGCGGGTTGACCTCTGTAACCTTTTAAATGCGGTTGACGATGCAATGGTGGCTTCCGGACTTGTACTCGATGATAACAGGGACATTATAGCGGCGCATGACGGTTCGAGGGTTTATTGGGATAAAGATAATCCGAGAATCGAAGTTGAAATAACAAAAATGGAAGATTACGAGCAGTGGAAGGGATAAAAAATGAATTATGTTATGCACTTTTGCAGGAATAAAAAATGTAATAACGGTTGGGTAGACGAGGACTTAACGCATGCTACAACAAAGCCGCCGAGTTGGAAATATTGCAGGGAATGTGCTGAAAAGTTAGGCATTGACTACGATGCACAAACTTCTACGAGCAATCTAACAGAAAAAGAACTTGAACATAAAAACAAATTAAAAGAACGAATGAAAAAAGTAAACGAAACAAGATTACAAAAAATTAAATCTGCGTCGAAGAATTCGGGGTGTTAAGGCGGGTGAAAATCATTTTAGGTATAAATACATAGGAAAAACAAAAAATGGAAATTAAAGAAAAAAAACGTGAGATTAAATTAAACGAAAAAGAACAACTTATCCTTCAATATATTGCCGGAGGTTATAGCGACAAAGAAATAGCAGAACAGATGGGGTATGCGTATGGAAGCATTCGGCGGTTTGTTTTCGGAATGCTTGCAAAAGCCGGAGTGCTTAACAGAGTTTCATTAGTCGCTTGGGGTTTTAGAAACAAATATTTGAAATAAGGCGGGGTTGATAATGATTGAACCAATAACAAGAGAGCGTTTGAATAGGTACATTGATTCTTGTAAAACATTGGCATATTACGAGAATAAAAAACGAAATCTTATAAAAAAACTGGGATTGTCGGGGGTGGACTATTCAAAAACAAAAGTAACGTCCGGTAACGGTCAAAGATTATCGGAACAAGAGAGGTTTGTTTCTATATTGGAAAGAGTCAACCGAGAAATTGAAACCCTAAGAGCAGAAATCAAGCCCGAGCATGACATAATAGTTGCACAAATAAGAAGGATGAATTCATCAAAAAGCCGCACAATTATCACCCTTAAGTACATTGAAGGCAGAAGCACTCAAGACATGGTTGAATACTATTTTTGCGATGACCCGCTTTGGAATCCCGAAAACAATTTAACCGAGTTTAAAAAAACACCGGAGTATGAGAATTTCAGAAGGCAGTACCTTTTATGGCAGCAAAAAGCCATTGAAGATATAGAACAGATTAGCGGTGTAGCTTTCACACCGACAAACACTCTTTATAAGCAGCTTTATTTGGAGGGTGTATAAAAATGATGAACCCCGAATTAACAGAGCGTGAATTAGAAGTTTTAAGACTATTTCATAAAAAACGTGAGGATATTGCGGAAAGTCTATGTATAACAATTCAAACGGTAATGACACACATGCACCGAATTTTTATAAAGCTTAATGCAAAAACCCGAACAGAAGCGGTACTCATTGCACTAAAAGAAGGTTATATCAAATTAGAGGAAATAGAATTATAGGAGGTTAGAAAATTGAACGGATACGCAAAAGCAGAAATGGAATACGAAAGAGCAAGGGAAGATGCAGGGTGCACTTGTGAGCCTAAAATAATCAGAGCAGAAAAGGCATACGAGCCTGACGGGTATTCAATGGAATACACATATAATTGTGAAGAATGCGGCTACGAAGAATGCGAATACTGGAGTGAATATAATGACGCGAGAGATGAATAAGCCTGATTGGCATAGCAAATGGGCGAATAAACCTGACAGGTGGTGTATATGCACTTGTGAGGGATGCAATGAATGCAAGCCAAGAGTGCTAGATGATTGGATAAAGCCGTTTTTTGATAACTGTTGCAGAATGGAGAAAATTGAAAAATGAAAATGAACCAAAAAGGCAGGGGCAATGATAATTTTGAAACTCCTGATTATATTTTTAATCAATTACATAGAATATTTGATTTTAAATATGATGTGGCGTGTACAAGAGCAAATAAAAAATGCTTTTATGGGTTATATGAGGAAGAAAACAGCTTAAATTGTAATTGGTTTGACAGATGTTTTTGTAATCCACCTTTTAGCTTAAAAGCAGATTTTATAAAAAAAGCTGATGAACAAGTACAAAATGGGAATTGTTCAATATGCGTAATGATATTACCTCTTAACTGTATGGATACAAAAGTATGGCACGAAGTAATAGAAGGTCGTTATCATTACGAGATTTTAAAAGGTCGGATTGCTTTTATAGATCCGGAAACCCAAAAACCTAAAAAGGGCAATAATTCAGGAACGGTAATAGTTTATTTTAAGAAACGGATTGAGGTTTAAGCAATGTGGCAAACAGTAGATTATAAAGGAAATACAGTTAAGTGGTACGAAGCGGAATTGATTAATAACATCCGAGAAGCAGTACAAAGAGTTTTAAGAGCAAATCATTGTAATAATTGTGATGGCATAGGACTTGATGAATGTGGCGATATGGAATGCGGAGTAAAGACTGCACAGATGATTGACGAAATGTTACAGGAGAGTGAAAGATGAAAGATTATTTATTAAAGCACTATTCCCGAACTTATGAGAATTTTGATAGGTGTATGGCTTGTTTTGAGGATTTGATTAAGATTTGTCAAAAGCAACAGAATTATGAAATTGCCGAGCGGATAAAAACATTATTGAGTGAACTGGAACTGGTAAAGGAGAATGAAAAGTGATTACTTGGATTTTATTTATGCCTTTTATATGGCTAATGGATTATTTTTATGGGATTATAAATCCTCATTTTAGAGAAGCATACTTAGCGGTACAAGAAAACTTAACTGAATATATGCAAGAGTATGAAGATAAAAAATTGGAGGAGAATGAAAAGTGAAAACGGCATTAATTATTTTAACAATTCTAACAATAGCAAATACTATTTGTATTGGTTATTTATACCACGTTGCCAATATGATGTCTTGTATGGAATTAAAACAAACACAATTAATAAAAGAACTAGCCAAAACAGTTTGAGAGGACTAAATGAGAAGTAAAGATATTGATTGGGAAAACCCTTATGAAGTTTGGGGATATCTAACGCAACCAACAGTAGAAAGAGTACCTAATGAAACGGACGAACATTATAAAGAAAGATTGTTAAAATATAGTGAGGATAACAAATGAACGAAGTAGAAAAGATGTATAGCAATGCAGGGATAGAAACTTTAAAAGATTGTAAGCACTACCTGAGAGGTGATGGTAATTGGTGTAATGATACCTGTGATATTGATAAAGGACAAGGTACTTATAGTGATATTTGTTATCTTGGAGATAATCACGATAAAAATGATATTGATAGATTAAAGTGTCCTTATTGTGAAGTTGAGAATTTTGGTTACCCACCATTCACCGCAGAGAAACAACTATACATTATCAAGTGGTTATCTGATAAGGCAGATTATATCGACATTCATTATGACCAATATAAAGGTCTGTTTAATATTCAAACAGGTATGGGTGGTTTGTATGTCTGTAACGAATTTGAACAAGCATTGGCTTCCAGAGTAAATATTATTTGGCAAGACCTAACAGAAGAAGAGCGTAAGCAGATAAAAAATATTTTAGAATCGGAGGTAAGGGAATGACAGAAGAAATAATAATTGACGGTGTAGATGTAGCAGGGTGTGGCTATTTCTACGAAACAGATAAAGAGTGCAATATTTGTGGTATGGGTACTGACGGAGAAGATACTTTTTGCAGAGATTGTAAAGATAATTCTAATTGCTACTACAAGCAACTCAAACGCTTAGAGCAAGAAAACAGAGAACTACGAAAAGCTAATGAAATAAGCATTGAAAAAGTTACTGTTACGGCAGAAGCAAAGAGATTGCAAGAATTAGAGCAAGAAAACAAAGAGCTGAAAACTTGTATTGAGATGATTGAGAACACAGAAGGACAAGCACATATTGAAGGTGTAAGGCTTGCTAAAGAAAATAAAAACTACCGCTCTGCATTGGAAGAAATAAGAGTTATTGCAGATGACACACTTAAAGTTTGTGATGATGATTGTGGGAATGCGAGAAAAATAAAATTAATAATAGACAAAATCAACGAGGTATTGAATGAAAAAGAACTGTAAAGAATGCGAATCAGATATTATGGATAAATACGCAGATATTGTCATAAAATACGACAGAGCGCAGGAACAAATAAAACTTTTAACCGAATGTATGGACACAAAAGAAAAGCTTAACGAATTTTACAGGCAGGAAATTGAGGAGCTGAAAGTTAAGCTTGCTTATTATGAAGGATAGGTTTGTATCCTAAAATATTTTTTAAGCCGCTTCTTACATAATAATTCTTATAAGAATATATCGAACGGTATCGTACATTTGGAGGATGACAAAAATTACCTGAAATCACACGGACTAACCGACTATAATCAACTATTGAGCTTGTTCAATTTTTTGAGCAGGCTCTTTTTTTATGTCAGAAGTGTTTGAAGAGTTATTTACAATTAATAACGTTACAATTACGGTTAAAATAAGAGTAATTAACGTTATCAAAATAACTTGTAATAATTTATTACTGGTTCTTAACTTTTCATTGTTAGTTTTTAACTCGTTTACTTCCTTTAAATAAAACCCTTCACGGTTTGCTTTATCTTCCAAAAGTAATGATTTGCTCTTGTATTCCATTAACTCGTTAGTTACAGTTTCAATCTTATTCAGATACGTTTCATTTAAGGTCATTAACTTGTCAAAAATTTCAACTCCAAAATTATTATTGTTGTTATTTTTTACCATATTTTGAATGTTATTGTATTGTAAATCACCGTTATTATATGTTAAGTTTTCGTAATATTCACCTTCATTTACTGTATTTTTACCGTATAAATTTTGATAATATGTAATCTGCTCCGAATCAGTAACAATAAAGGTAACTTCACGCCCTTTTACTTTTTCTTTTACTGTTTGTAACTGTTCATTTACCGGTAAATTATCGTAATTATCAATTTTTTGATAAATTGTTTTTGCAGTTGTGCCGACAAGCTCTGCAAAATCAGCAACAGAGTATTTCTTATCCATACTTTTTAACCTCATATTTACTGTGACTTACATAAAATAACCGCTAATATAACGGTTCATAACTCCTTGACATTATTATACACTAACATATATTATTGGCATAGGGAATTGTTACATTTATTAAAATTCACAGGAGATAAAACATGCAAAAAGAAACATGGAAAGATGTAATAGGGTATGAAGGTTTATATCAAGTAAGTAGTTATGGCAGAGTGTTTAGTTTAATAAGTAACAAATATTTGAGTTTATGTAATTCAAGTGGTTATAACAGAGTTATTTTATCAAAAAATGGAATGTCCAAATATATACATGTACATAGGTTAGTTGCAAATGCATTTATTTCTAATCCCTATAAAAAACCTTGTATTGATCATATTGACGGCAATCGTCGCAATAACAAAATAGATAATTTGCGATGGGTAACTTATTGTGAAAATAATAATAATGAAATAACTAAAAATAGGATTAAAACTATGGTAAAAATTTCTTATATAAAAGGGAGAAAATATCCATATATGAAATTGCAAAAAAAGATCATTTGTGTAGAAACTGGCACTAAATATAATTCACTTAAAGAAGCTCAAAATAAGACAGGAATAAGCAGAAGTTCTATTTGCATGTGTTGCAAAAAACAAAGACAAACTGCGGGAGGGTACCATTGGAAATATGCAGAAAAAGAAGCATGTTAATTTTGTAATAATAATTAACTTGACATGCTTTTTATAACTGTAACATGAATTAATAAAACTAAATAATAAAAAAGACCTCTTGGAGATCCAAAAAGTCAATATTAAAATTCACAATTTTATATTACAACAATTCTCCTTACAGGTCAATTTGTGATGAAAATTTTAAGGAGGGAAAAAGATGCAAACTGCTTTAGAACTTAAGCAGCATGAGAGCTGCACACAATTCGAGGTTACTTCAAATTTATTACGAAATCTTTACAAATTTAATTTAACCCCGGTAACAAAACTTGTTCTATTGGAGCTAACAACACATTTGAACGAAAGCAAAAACGGTTCTGTAGTATTCCCGTCAGTCGGTTATATTGCCGAAGTTTTGGGAATCGGATTAACCGCTGCAAAAAAAGCAATAAATGATTTAATAAAAGAGGGACTTATAATTAAATCTAAGCGCGATAAAGTGAAAGGAAATTATAACAAGTACCTTTTAACCAAAAAAGTGCAAAATATGACCTCAGAACCTTCGGAAAATGACTCTTTTAAAAAGACGAAATCCGACCTTTTCATGATAACAAATAAACATGAACAAAAAAAGGAACAAACAGAGTCGGGGGGTAATGTATATTCAAATGAAAATGAAATTCTCCAAGATTATGCAAAAAAACACGGTGCAATAAGAGTAAATGCTTATGTTAATTCCCTCAAAAAAAATGGCAGCGCAAAAAAAATAATTTCCGATTACAAAAAGAAAAAAAATTACACACAAATTGCTTTGCGTTCCATTGAGGAAACACAGAACCTCATTCAAAAATACAAGGATTTTGAGCACTCGGCAGTTAGCCCTCAAACCTGCGCAGCGTGGGTAAATTTTGGCAAATTGCGCAGTAACTAAAAGAAACCGAATATATATCACATACACTCGCTTACTTCCACCGCTAAAATGCAGTAATATTAAAGTGCGAGGTTTGTCTGAGGGCTTCCAAACTGAGCGGATACACACGAAAATAACTAATCAGTAGAATTCTCTCTGTTCTATTACTCTAAACGGATACATGAAGCCCTTTTAAAAAGGTATTGTGATGACCGGAAGACCTTCAAAATATAAAAAAGAATATTGTAAAAAAATGTATGATTTTTTCAATATTGAGCATACTTTTTTTGAAGAAGTAACCAAAATTGATAAAAAAGGCGATATTCAAACTTATAACATAGAAAAACCAAATATACTTCCTACATTTGAAAAATTTGCCGTGTCTATTGGTGTTCATCGGGAAACGCTTGAAAACTGGACAAAGGAATATGAAGCCTTTTTCGACACATATAAAAAGTGCAAGAATTTACAAAAGGATATGTTAAATGATTTGGCAATGAGAGGGTTTTACAATCCTACTTATACAATCTTTGTTGCCAAAAATATTACTGATATGACAGACAGAGTGATAAATGAAGTAATACAACCGCCCACCATTGTTGATGACATATAAGAGTAAATTATTATGGCATTAAACCTTAAAAAAGTTATTGCTCCTGCTTTCTATGATTTACACAGAGATATAAAACAAGGGTTACACACTCACTATTGGTTGAAGGGCGGCAGAGGTTCAACTAAGTCATCATTCATAAGTGTAGAAATACCAACGGGCTTTTTAAAGGATTCAAACGCAAATGCGATAATTTTAAGAAAATATGGTGTTTCGCTTGAAAAGTCTGTATATAACCAAATACTTTGGGCTTTGGATAAGCTGCAGCTTTCCGCATATTGGAAAGCGTATAAAAGCCCTTTAAGACTTGTTTATACTCCGACAGGACAAGAGATTGTGTTTTTGGGTATGGATGACCCGCAAAAAATAAAGTCTTTGAAACCTGCCCATGGGTATTATAAATATGTTTGGTTTGAGGAAGTATCGGAAGCTGACGGCATAGAGGAAATCAGAAGTATAATCCAATCTGTAGTCCGTGGGGGTGAAGAGTTCAGGATATTTTATTCTTTTAATCCTCCTGCGAATCAATCTAATTGGGTAAATCAAGAAGTTTCAATTCCTCGTGATGATAAAATAGTACATCATTCGACTTATTTGGACGTACCACCCGAATGGCTAGGGAAGCAGTTCTTTATTGAAGCTGAACATTTAAAGGAAACAAACGAGCTTGCATATCGTCATGAGTACTTAGGGGAAGCAACAGGAACAGGTTTAACGGTATTCCCGAATGTTAAACTCCAAGAGATAACAGACGAGCAGATACAAAGCTTTGATAATATCAAACAAGGTATTGACTGGGGTTATGCAGCTGACCCGTTTACTTATGTAAAAAGTCAATATTCACAAAAGTATAAACGGCTTTATATTTTTGATGAGATTTATGCGCACGGATTGCTTAACTCTAATGCAATAGAGCAAGTGAACGAAAAGCGCATTAGTTATCAAGATATAATTGCCGATTCAGAAGACCCCAAAAGCATTGCCGAGTTTTGGGATGCAGGTATTTATATCAGAGGTGCAAAAAAAGGTCCGGGGTCAAGAGGGTTTGGTTTCAGATTTTTGCAGGGTATGGAAGAGATAATTATAGACCCGCAAAGATGCCCGAACGCTGCAAGAGAGTTTTCGACTGCAGAATTTGAAAAAGAAAAAGACGGAACAGTCAGAAACGAATACCCCGACAAAGATGACCATACAATAGATGCGGTCAGGTATTCACTAGAAGATGATATGCCGATTGCAATGAAGGTAAGATAATGTTTGAAAAACTATTAAAAAAAGCTGATGAATACTTAACAAATAAAATAAAATCAGTTGTAGCGGAAAACGAAACAACTGACAAACTGGAACATGCTTTGTTGCCGGATATTCAGAGAGAAAAACTCCTTGCGTGTTCTATCCAAAAAACGCACATGGATTTTAAACCTGTAGCGCAAACAGGTTATGCAATGGATTCAACGGCAATGGATTCTTGCAATAGGTTTAATGAAAAAACAAAGGACATTTATTCAATCAGACAACCTTTGAATGATATAATTTACACTCATTTCGCTACACAAGGATTTATAGGCTTTCAAGCTTGCGCTATATTAACTCAAAACTGGTTAATTAATAAAGCGTGCTTACTTCCGACAAAAGATGCAATCAGACCAAATTATACTGTTGATTTTAAAGGCTCTGATGAAGTTTTGGAGGAAGACAAAGACAAAATAAAAGAAATGCAGGCAATATCTGATGACAAACAAAAATTTGACATCAAAGAAGTTGCTCGTGTTTTTGCCGAGAAAAAAAGACAGTTCGGGCAATCTTTAGCATATCCTGTCATTGAGGGTGTGAACTATGAAGAGCCGTTCAATATTGATGCAATAAAACTCGGCTCATATAAAGGTATGACAGTTATTGACCCTGTTTGGTACAATGTTGAACTGGATTCCGAAGCAATAATGAACCCTGAAAGCCTGCGCTTTTTTAAACCGACTTATTTTGAACTCCCGAACGGTACGAGAGTTCATTATACATGGGTGCAGTTTGGGGTTAATGGTGAAGTGCCGGACATCTTGAAATCAACTTACAGATTTGGCGGTTATCCCATACCGCAATTAATTTATGAGCGTGCATATGCTGCTGAAAAAGTTGCGAATGAAGCTCCGATGTTGGCTCAATCAAAACGTTTACTTGTGGCTGATATCAACGTTGCTGCATATTTAACAAATACCGCTGAAACGGTTGAAAAACTTAAAGCTATTTCCCAATTCAGAGATAACTGGGGAGTTATGACAAAACGTCCGGGGGATAGCGTGCAACAGATTGACACGTCATTAACTGATTTAGACGAAGTTATAATGACACAATACCAATTGACCGCAGCAGCTGCAGGAATAACCGCAACAAAGCTTTTGGAAACTCAACCGAAGGGCTTTAATTCAACCGGAGATTACGAAGATGACCAATACAAATTGACTTTAACATCTATTCAAGAAGATGACTTTGCGCCATTACTTGAAATGCATTACAGATGTTTGGCAATGTCAAAATATGGCTTGGACAGAGAATTTACGGTTCACTTTGAGGAAATCGACACACCGACAGAAAAAGAACGTGCGGAAATTAACGAAATTAACTCACGTACTTATGCAACTTATGTAAATGCGGGTGTAATCACAGGCGATGAAGTCAGAGAACGACTCAAAGAAGATGAGGACAGCGGATTTAACACACTATCCGATGAGATACCGGAAGATAACGAACCATTCGACTTTGGGGAAGAACAGGAAGGAAACGGCGAAACTCTGCAAAACCCTTTTAGCGAGGATGAATTCAATCTTGACGAATGGAAAGAAGAAGAGCATCCAAGAAACGAAGAGGGGGAATTTACTGCGGGTAATAGTGCAAACACTTCAACTGAAAATTTAAATAAAAATGAAAATTTTAAACAGGAGGTTGAAAGTGTTATTGAAAAAGCCAAAAATAACCCAAATGAAAGAGCAAGTGTTGATGTTGGCGATGTTTCTTCAAAATTAACAAAAGATGCAAAAGAGCAAGGCTATGATATATCCGGATATAAACATGACGTTGATGTTTGCGGTGTTAGACATGCATTTAATAAACATGGTAAACCGACTGAATATAAAAGAGGTCAAATCCCTTTAGATGATGATGACATAAAAGCAATTCCCGAAATCCTTTATAATTATGATGAAGTTATATTTGGGGAAAAAACAAGAAAAGGTGTTGACCTAATAAAATATAAAAAACAAATGCCTGATAATACAACATTTTATGTTGAAGAAATTAGAACAGGTAAGAAAACATTAACAACAAAAACAATGTATAAAATTAGCCGATAGTTTCAGCTATTCACCCGAGTTAACTGGTGCGCTTGGTTCACCTATCGACTACCTATATTATAACTCATTTTAAACCTTTTTCAAGAGGTTTGTTAAGATAAATGAAAAACAACATAATCAAAGGCAAACCTCTTAACTTCAATGTGGGTTTGCAAAAGTGGTATATAAAAGAACTTGTTAAACTTGTCGATTTACTAACAACCGAGGTTTACGAGGAATTAAAGCCGTTATACAAAGAATATAAAGAACAGATTACGTTTACGGCTGATGCCGGTGTGAAGCGGGAGCGGAACACTACGGCTCAAGATGCCTCAATAAGTTCACAAACCCGAATAAAAATAAACTCTTTAAGAGATTTATTTGAAAAGAAGTTCAAAGACAGGGGCAAGACTTTTGCAGAACGTATGGTTCGGAAGACAAACCGTTATGCCAACAAAACATTTTGGAACATGATGAACGATATGTTCAAAAGCCAAGATGAACTTAAAAAGGCAGGCGGTTTTTTGATGAAGGGCTCTATTGTATCACCCGAAAAAGAGGAAGTTATAAAAGCTCTTGTATATGAAAATGTAAACCTCATTACTAACCTGCAGACACATTATTTTGAACAGATAACCGGAGCAGTTATGCGCTCAATTCAGGCAGGCTTAGGGGTTGGACATATTGAAGAAGAGCTTAATAAATATAGAGACATGACCAAACGCAGAGCACGCAATATTGCTCAAGACCAAACAAGAAAAGCATATAACTCAATTAATCTGCGCAATATGCAGGATACAGGAATAAAAAAAGCCGAGTGGATACACTCAGGCGGCAGCCAAAAACCGAGAAGTTATCACATGACCAAATGGGATGGTGTTTCCGGTACAAAAGACGGCAAACCGAACGGTTTAAACGGTTTTATATTCCCGCTCGACAGACCTCCTGTTATTGACCTTAAAACAGGCGAACGAGGTTATCCGGGGCAATTACCATATTGCCGTTGCAGAATGGCTGCGGTGGTTGAGTTTAATTTGACATAAAGGATTTAAGATGTACGCAACTGACAAAAAAGAAATTGACCATAATGATTATTGGTATATAAAAGATAACCCACTCTCAAAAGTCGGGGTTTTTCCGTATTTGGGAAGGCAGATTTCCCCTGACCTTGAACCCGATAAAATCTATCAGGTGTTAAGACCGGAAGAAGAGCTCAACAATGATGATACATTGCAGAGCTTTAAACTCGTGCCGATAGTTGATGACCATACCATGTTAGGCACAAAACCCGGAATGAAACCTGCGGAAGAAAAAGGGGTTCATGGGGTAATCGGTGATGATGTCTATTATAAAGACGGCATTATATACGGTGATTTGAAGATATTTTCCGAAACTCTAAAAGAGGAAATCGAGAACGGCAAAAAAGAACTTTCAATGGGGTATTTTTGCGATTACGAGCTGAAAGACGGAGAGTTTAACGGAGAACCGTATCAGGCAATACAAAGGAATTTAAGAATCAACCACGTTGCACTTGTCGATGAAGGACGGATGGGGGCTGATGTTCGAGTCATGGACAGGAATATAACGTTTGATAGCATAAGCGACATAAAGGAGATTAACAAAATGACATTAGAAGAAGAAAACAAGCAAATGGATGCTTGCGGCAAAGACGAAGATGTCGACAAAAGAGAGCTGATTGACGAAATCGGCGGCATGCTCAAAGACAAAGTTGACGAAGAACTTTGGAGAACTATTGTTGGCAAGCTCGAAAAGTTATCTTACAACGATTCAGAAGCAGGTGCAGAAGACGAAGAACCAAAAGAAGATGATAAACCTGCAGAAGACGAAGAACTAATTGAAGAACCCGCAGCAATCACAGAAGAACCAAAAGAAGAAGAACCCTCTGCAGAAGTAACTGTTTCAAACGGTGAAGCAGAAGTTACAGTTTCTCTTGATTCAATGATTAAAGAAATTGCAAAACGTGATTCTTTAGTTGAAGCAATCAAACCTATTATCGGGTCAAATGCAAAATACAAATCTATGACTGCAGACCAAGTGGCAAAATACGCTTGTGACAAATTAGATTTGAAACCTGCTAAAGGTCAAGAATATGCGGCAATTAAAGGTTATGTTGCAGCACATAAAAAATTCAGCAAACAGACTTACTCATTAGATTCAAAAGTAGTTGTTTCAAACGGTAAGGATGCAGCATTTGAAGAATACATAAAATAATCAAAAAAGGAGAATTTAAAATGGTACAAACAGCAGTTAATCAATACCAAACTTTAGGTGTACCTGGGGAATTCGCAGACGATTCTCCAAAACGTGTTGCACCTTATGCAGTTTTGGCAAATAACGGAGCACAACCAACTTGCGGTTATGCTTTCACACAAGGAACTAATGACAATGAAGCTATTGTTGGCGGTACAGGCACTTACTTGGGTGTTTTGGTTGAACCTAAACAATATGCAAACTATGCAAACCTTCAAGCTTCTCTTGAAGTTAAACCCGGAACAGCAGGCGAAATTGCAACAATGGGTCACATTTTTGTACTTTCTGCAACTGCATTCGCTCCAAACTATGTAGCAGCATTTAATAATACAACAGGGGCAATCTCTGCATATGCTGCATCAGGTTCAGTTCCTAGCGGTTCAACTTTGATTCCGAACGCTAAGTTCATCGAAGTTTCAGGCGATGCAAACACAGTGGGTATTTTGGAATTAAACCCATTCCCTGCACAGTAGTAACGATTATTATAGGAGATTAAAATAAAATGGAAAAACAAGGAACAATGGTTCGTAGTTTTATCCCTGCAGGTAAAGTAAGACCCTATGCAATGGATGAAAAAACTACCGAACAAACATTAAATCTTTTGGGTGTTTCTGTTGATAAAGGCGCAATCGCTGACAGAAAAGAAATCCTTTCAAGATATGCGCAAGACGTTGCTGTAGCTCCTGTTACAGCTCCTTCTGTAACAACACCTATTCAGTTTTTACAACATTGGATTTCAGAAGTTATCGAAGTTGTAACTGCAGCTAGAGAAATCGATGACATCGCAGGCAGAACAATTGCCGGACGTTGGGAAGATGAAAGTGTTGTTCAAACTATTTTGGAAAGAACAGGACAAGCAAGACCGTATGGTGACCATACAGACATCCCATTTGCTTCTTGGAACACTAATTTCGAAACTCGTGACATCGTAAGATTTGAAGAAGGTTCATTTGTTGGTATTTTGGAAGAAGCAAGAGCAGCAGCAATGAATGTTTCTTCTTCATCTGAAAAGAGAACTGCTGCAGCTGAATCTTTGGCAATCGAAATGAACAATGTAGGTTTCTTTGGTTACAATGAAGGCAATAATAGAACTTACGGTTTCTTGAACGACCCGAACTTACCAAACTATGTATCAGTTGCACAAGGTTCAACAGCTACAACTTGGGCTTCTAAAACTTACGAAGAAATCACAGCAGATATAAGAACTGCTTTTTCAGCATTGAGAGTAAAATCAGGCAACTTATTCAAGCCTGAAAGAGATGCTTCAACAATCGCTCTTCCTGTAGCATGCATGGAATACTTGAATGTTGAAAACGCTCTTGGACGTTCTGTTTATCAATTTATTAAAGATAATTACCCGAACGCAAGAATTACATCAGCTGTTCAATTAGACGGTGCAAACTCAGGTGCTAACGTATTCTATGTATTTGCTGACAAAATCAACAATAAACGTGTATTAGACCAATACGTACAAGAAGTATTTAAACTTCTCGGTGTTGAAAAGAAAGCAAAAGGAATGCTTGAAGATTACACAAATGCAACTGCAGGTGTTATCGTAGCTCAACCAATCGGTATTGTACGTTACACAGGTATATAATTCTTCAACTACAAATCGGACGGTGGGAGGGCTGTTTTCTCTCCCATCGTTTTTTAAAAAGAAAAGAAAGGAACTTTGAAAAATGGCTTATATTACAAGTAGAATGGCAGGCGGTGTGGATTACGCATTTTATAAAAAAGGTGCAAATGGTATTAACGTAGTAACTGAAACAATTTCAGTAGGCGGTGGTGCGGATGTAATTGACAAAAGAACATTAATAACACCTACCGGCATTGTTACATTTATTGACGATGATAAATTAGAAAAATTGAAATCACATCCTTTATTCCAACAGCATTTGGCTTGCGGTGCGGTAACTATTAAAGATACAGAAAAAGCTGCAAACAAGGCGGGTGAAGAGCTTGAAAAAGATAAATCAAGCCAAATAACACCTGAAGATTACGAAAAAGGAAATGATAAAAAAGAGATGATAGGCGGTAAGAAAAAACCGAAATCAAACAAGAAGTAAGGAGTACGACAAGATGAATTGCCCTGAATATACTGAGCAAGTTTTTATATCACAATTCCCTGAATTCACGGAAGCCGAAAACATTGAGCTTTATATTAACAGGGCATTGTTGTACATAAGTCCGTATTGTGCATTTTGCGGCGAGCGGAAACAATATGTTGTTTTCCTTTTGGCAGCTCATTTATTAGCTATACAAGATAATGTTAATAACGGTGAAAATACAGGAGGATTGCAGACCGGAGCTAGTATCGATAAAGTTAGCGTTTCTGTTGCTCCTCCTCCATTCACTGACGGTTTTGAATACTGGTTAAACCAAACGGCTTACGGTCAACAATTACTTGCATTTTTTAATATGATGGCATCAGTTCCGACATTCCATTGGGGAAGTTTTCAGAGAGTTTTACAATGAATAATAATTTTTGGACTAAAACAACTAATTACAAGTTTTTAGGCAAGACCTTGTTTACAAAAGAGGAGATTTGCTCCGACACAAACTATGAGGGGCAAATTTATCAAGTACAAGTAACACAGGACTACTTTAATTCAGAGTTCGATATAAACAAAAATGAAAAGAAAAAAGAATAATAAAGTTTGGGATGCGCTCACACAAAAACAATCAGAGTATCTAATACAGGCAGGTTGGTTTGAGAATAGCAAATACGATAACGGTGCTCCGGTTGGCGGTGTTGCAGCAGTTCAAAACTTCGGCGCAGTTATCAATCAAAACGTCACAGAAAAGCAGCGTAAGTTTTTAATGCTTTTGGGGATATTCTTAAAAAAGTCTACAACCACACTTAATATTGTTATCCCTCCGACTCATTTTATGGAGAATTGTCAAAAAGAAAACAAAGAAAAATGGCGTAAGCTTATACAAGATGCGTGGAAGTCTGTTTTCTTAGGAAATATCGAACCTGACAAAGCTATGGAAATGATAGCGATGCAAATCGAAGGGGATTTGGTTAAATCATTTGTTGCAGTAAATGAACCCCCGCTATCACCATTAACAATAGAAGGCAAAAAACGACCATACAAAGACCAAAAGACAGTCGGAAACTTAACAAAACGTTTATCCGGAACAGGGCAAATGTTGAATGCTATCTCTCATGAGGTTACAAAAAAATGAGTTTACTTAGAAGTAATTTATTAAAAAAAGCATTAAAACTAATCCCCGGAGAGAGCTATCAATATATAAAGTTTTTGGGTGAAGAGCCAAACGCAATGGGGG
>Ga0233372_1000083_pt1 | contig 41857 bp, 44 predicted proteins | sample ElkDunMinimDraft_4_FD_191538 | JGI IMG/M metagenome (GOLD analysis project Ga0233372, IMG submission 191538) | Fecal eukaryotic communites from dung pellets of Tule Elk in California, USA - Elk Dung D8 | ecosystem: Host-associated > Mammals > Digestive system > Large intestine > Fecal | place... | reverse complement strand
CATCACCAATTTCATTGATTTTGGCAATAATATCTTCCATTCTAAAATTATGTTCACCTTCTCTACGTTTCACCTCAACAATAGCAACTTCTGGATTTAAACCGTGATGACGTACTTGATTTTGAATCATATATTGATCAGAAGGAAAGGCTTTTTCTTCGCATAAAATTTTATAACGCGTTTTTGTAGGACGATAAAAAGAAACCATTAACAAATTTAAGTTAACCGAAAGAGTATTCATAACGGTTACTTCACTAGGTTTACTTCCAACAATTTTACTAAGAGGCTCTGCAAAACGTTCTTGATAATCCCACCAAGGTTTAGAACCATGAAAGTGACCTTCTACAGCAAGTTCTGCCCAATTAGTCATAACTTCATTTACAAATATTTGCGCAGATTTAGGCTGTAATCCCAAAGAATTACCGGTAAAGTAAATTACATTTTTACCGTTTACTTGAGGAAAAATAAATTCAGATTTATATTTAGCCAAAATATCTTGAGCATCTAATTGTTGAGCAAATTGAATCGTATTTTCAAAATTCATAATTGTATTTTCTTTAAGTACTTAAAATTAATACTTTTTATAATATTTTGCAGATAAGTAGATACAATAAAAAAACCAACTCTTTTAAGAGTTGGTTTTTTTATATAAGGAGCAAGTAACTTATAAAATTAACATTGCGTCACCGTAAGAGTAAAATTTATATCCTTCTTTAATTGCTTCATCATAAGCCTTACGCATTAAATCATGACCTGTAAAAGCAGAAATCATCATCAATAATGTTGACTTAGGTGTATGGAAATTTGTAACCATACAATCAGCTAAAGAAAAATCATAAGGAGGAAAAATAAATTTATTTGTCCAACCATCATAAGCATTTAAAGTTCTGTTTGAAGAAACTGAACTTTCCATAGCTCGCATAGATGTAGTTCCAATAGCACAAACTTTATATTTTTTTTGCTTAGCATTATTAACAATATCACAAGCTTCTTGTGAAATATGGATCTCTTCAGAATCCATTTTGTGTTTAGATAAATCTTCAACCTCAACTGGGTTAAAAGTACCTAAACCTACGTGTAAAGTAATCTCTGCAAAATCAATTCCTTTAATCTCTAAACGTTTCATTAAATGCTTAGAAAAGTGTAAACCAGCAGTTGGAGCCGCTACTGCACCTTCATTTTTTGCATAAATAGTTTGGTAACGTTCTGCATCTTCATCTTCAACCGGACGTAAAATATATTTTGGTATTGGAGTTTCACCTAATTCTACTAATTTGGCACGAAACTCTTCATAAGAACCATCGTATAGAAAGCGTAAGGTACGACCACGAGATGTTGTATTGTCAATAACTTCAGCTACTAATGAATCGTCATCTCCAAAATATAATTTATTACCAATACGTATTTTACGTGCTGGATCTACCAAAACATCCCATAAACGTTGCTCTGCATTTAGTTCTCTTAATAAAAAAACCTCGATACGAGCACCAGTTTTTTCTTTATTTCCGTATAAACGAGCAGGAAAAACTTTGGTATTATTAAGTACCATTACATCTCCTTCATCAAAGTATTCAATAATATCTTTAAATTGTCTGTGTTCGATTTCTCCTGTTTTACGGTGAATTACCATTAAACGAGACTCATCCCTGTTCTCAGCAGGGTATTCTGCTAATAATTCGGCAGGTAAATTAAAACTGAAATGAGATAACTTCATGTGTCATACTTTAAAATGTATGCAAATATACGACATCAAGATAGGCGTTGTCAAGTGTTTTAATGTTTATTTTAAATTTACACTCGTTTAAAATATTTATTAGCATCAAGTAAACGGTTAGCTTTTATCATAAACTTAAGTACTGTAAATTAAAATATAATTGATTGTATTTCTTTACGAAAAAAATCATAGAATCAAAGTTGCAGAATTTTAAAACGAAATAAATAGTAAAATATAATTCTTACTAATTAAAATTGAAATAGACGATATTATTCTTTTTTCTTTAATTTTAAAATATCTTAAACATAATTTTCTTTGTATTCAGCCTTTTTAAGGTAACCATTCAAACATATTCAATGGCATTACTGAGAAATTGATTTTCTTTCAAAATGTTTAACTTAATACTCTTAGAAAATTTAAACCTATTTCTTTAAAAATAAAAAAACATCAGTATTTTACTGATGTTTTTATTTTAAAATATAACCTAATTGTTTCATATCTGTCCAAAAATCAACGTATGATTTAGTAACAACATCAGCTTCTAAAATTTTTATATTTTGCTTGGTAGCCAATGGAGCAAAAGCCATTGCCATTCGATGATCTTGATACGTTTTAATGTCAATTTTTTCATTTATATTAAAACTAGAAACATCATATTTTTCTAAAAACAGACTATCATTTGTAGTTTTAATTACAGCCCCAAATTTAGAAATTTCGTTCTCGAGTGCTTGTAATCTATCTGTTTCTTTTATTTTTAAAGTATGTAATCCTATTAATTTGCATGCTATTCCTAATCCTAAACAGGTCACTGCAATTGTTTGAGCAATATCAGGTGCATCACACAAATCTATTTCTACAAAATCTACTTTAGGTTCCGCAATTTTACTCAGCGTAATTGTATCGTTATTAAAAACTGTTTGAACACCAAAATCGTTATATATATTTTGTAAAACACTATCGCCTTGCAAACTCGATTTTTTATATGCCGATAAGGTAACATTAAAACCAACTTGTTGTAATGCGACGATTGAATAGAAATAAGATGCTGAGCTCCAGTCTGACTCAACCGTAAAATCTAATTTTCTTAATTGACTACAAGGTTTGACAACTATTTTATTGTTCTCAAAATAATTTTCAATTCCTAAATCAGAAAGAATTTGTAAGGTCATTTTAATATATGGAACCGAAGTAATTGTACCAATAAGCTCAATTTCTAACCCATTTTCTAATTTAGGTGCAACAAGTAATAAGGCAGAAATATATTGACTACTTACATCGGCCTTAATTTGAACTTTATTAGCTGTAATAGATTTACCAACAATTTGCAAAGGCGGAAAACCGTCATTTTTTAAATAACTGATCTCGGCCCCAACCTGTCGTAAAGCGTCAACCAAAATTCCAATTGGCCGCTCGTGCATACGAGAAGAGCCTTGCATAATTACTTTTTGATTACTTGTAGTTGCATAATAAGCAGTTAAAAAACGCATAGCCGTACCAGCGTGATGAATATCTTTAACTTCGTTACTAGTAGTTAAAGCTTTTTGCATAAACTCACTATCATCAGAGTTAGAAAGATTATTTATAACTAAATTTGGATATAGGGCTTGTAACAACAAAATACGATTTGACTCGGATTTACTTCCCGAAACTTTAATTGTTTGATTAGAATTTAATTGTTTGGCGCTTAATAAAATATCCATATTTATTATTTTAATTTCTCGTTATTATGGTGGCGATCGTGATCGCGTTTTGTTTTTAGGTCCATTTTTTTGTCAAAAGCAGCCTGTAAATCAACTCCTGTTTGGTTAGCTAAACACATTACAACAAAAACAACGTCAGCCAGCTCCTCACCAAGGTCTTTATTTTTATCACTTTCTTTTTCAGATTGTTCTCCATAACGACGAGCAATAATACGTGCTACTTCTCCAACCTCTTCAGTTAACTGAGCCATGTTTGTTAACTCATTAAAATAGCGAACACCATGTTCTTTAATCCAAGTATCTACTGCTAATTGAGAATCTTTAATATTCATTGTTTTTCTTATTTTTTATTAAACAAAGGTTTTATAAACTTATCGTAAATAAACATAATTACAATAAAAATAATCCATTTTACAGAAATCGAGGCGATGCACATTACATTTAATTCAAACGAACAAAACAATTCCTCTGGAGATATAATTAGATAAACTATAAAATAAATTACACTAAAAATAATAATTTTTGTAAAGGTAGATTTCATTATTCTTTGTTTTTAGTATCTATAATAATTGTAACAGGACCATCATTTACCAACGATACTTTCATATCGGCGCCAAACTGACCGGTTTGAATGTTTTTACCTAAATCATGCTGTAATTGTTGAACAAATTGTTCGTATAACGGAATAGCAATTTCGGGTCTAGATGCTTTAATATATGAAGGTCTATTGCCTTTTTTTGTAGCAGCATGAAGTGTAAATTGACTAACTACAATAATTTCACCATCAATATCTTTTACAGATAAGTTCATAACTCCATTTTCGTCACCAAAAATTCGGAGATTTATAATTTTATTCGTTAACCAAGTAATATCTTCTTTCGAATCTAAATTCTCAATTCCAACTAAAACAAGTAATCCGCTATTTATGTTAGCAACTTTTACATCAGAAATTGTTACTGAAGCTTCTATAACTCGTTGTAAAATAACTCTCATATTTATTCTAAACCTTGGCGTTTTGGATCGTTATAGATATCAGTTCTGTAATGATTTTGTTCATCGTCTCCTTCTAGAATCTGAATATAACTGCGATACCTAGACCATGAAATTTCATCGTTATCTAAAGCGTCTTTAACAGCGCATTGTGGTTCTTCTTTATGTAAACAATTGTTAAACTTACATTTATCTTTTAAAGCAAATAATTCAGGAAAATAATCTGTTACTTCAGTCTTTTCCATATCTACAATTCCAAAACCACGAATACCAGGCGTATCAATAATTTTTGCATCAAAAGACAAGTCAAACATCTCAGCAAATGTTGTGGTATGCTGTCCTTGCTGATGCTGTTCTGAAATCTCTTTAGTTTTCAAATCTAAACCCGGCTCTAAAGCATTAACTAGAGTCGATTTTCCAACGCCTGAATGCCCTGTAAACATAGAAACCTTACCAAGCATTAATGCTTTTAGCTCGTCTAAACCTTTACCAGTTGCTGCAGAAACACGAACACATTTATAACCAATTTGAGTATAAACATGCTGAAGATATAATTGGTCATCTAAACTTGAATCGTCTAAAGTGTCAATTTTATTAAATACAATTATAGCTTCAATTCCATAAGCTTCGGCAGTCATCAAAAAACGATCAATAAAACTAGTTGTAGTAATAGGATTGTTAATAGTAACTAATACAAACATTCTATCAACATTAGAAGCAATGATATGTATTTGTTTTGATAAGTTAACCGATTTACGCACAATATAATTACGTCGGTCTGTAATTGCGGTAATAACACCCGTAATTACATCCGACGTAGTATCTAATTCATAAGTAACATAATCACCTACCGCAATAGGATTTGTACTTTTTATTCCTTTTATTCTGAATTTTCCTTTGATCCGACAATCTACAAACTCTCCTGTTTCAGATTTAACCGTGTACCAACTGCCAGTAGATTTATATACAATACCATTCATATGGCAAAGATATTTAATATTTGGCTATTTTGTTCTATACTTTTACTGATTTACGTTGAATTTTGTTATGTATATCGTAATAAAGATCATTAGTTTTATAACGTTCTGTCTTTGCAATTTTCAAAAAATCTATAACAATGACTTTTCCTTCATTCGTTTTTAACGTAATTCTCATTGCCTCTTTTTCAATCTCAACAATATTTTTAATTTTTACGTAATACGGTATAAAATTATCATAGATCGCAATTTTATCATTATCCAATCTGACGTAATATCCTAAAATTCCAAAAAAATTAAAAGACATAAAGAACACTGCCAAGCCAATGCCTATATAAAACAAATAGCCTGGCGGGTAACTTAATACCAACATACACAAAGGGTGAATTAAACTAAGTATCCCTAGTAAATCTGTTGCCTTAAAGGTTAATTTGTTTGATTTTATCTTACAATACATATAAATATATTTAACAACGATGATAATTGTCATAATTAAATATACAAAAAAATGTTAATCTTTTAAAAAAAACTAGCTATTAACAATCTTTTCTTGGTTGTTTATACTTTCCTGATGAATTGCTTTAAAAAGTGTTACAATAAAATCCTCACTTAAGCCTTTATTTGTCCCATCTTCAACAATTTTATCTAACATATTTCGCCATCTATTATTCTGTAAAACAGCTACATTATGTGTTTTTTTCAACTTTCCAATCTCATCAACAACTTGCATTCTTTTCGCAAGAATATCTAAAATTTTGATATCAATTTCATCAATGTGTAAACGTAGATTTTCTAAATTATTGTTATAGTTTTCAGAAATTTCATCTTTTTTTCTAGTTTTTAAATCTAAAAACAACTTTTTTAATGTCTCAGGTGTTACTTGCTGAGCTGCATCGCTCCAGGCATTGTCAGGATCGTTATGCGTTTCTATAATTAATCCATCAAAATTTAAATTTAATGCTTGTTGAGATACTTTTTGAATCATCTCTCTATTCCCAGTAATATGAGATGGATCACAAATTAACGGTAAATCTGGAAAACGATTTTGTAAATCAATCGGAATTTGCCACTCTGGAATATTTCTATATTTAGTTTTTTCGTAAGATGAAAATCCACGGTGAATAACTCCTAATTTTTTAATATTGGCATTATATAAACGTTCGATTCCACCCAACCATAAGGCTAAATCAGGATTTACAGGATTTTTTATTAAAACAATTTTATCGGTACCTTGTAAAGCATCAGCAATTTCTTGTACAGCAAACGGATTAGCAGTTGTTCTTGCGCCAATCCATAATACATCAATATCATATTCTAAAGCTAATTTTACATGGTTGGCGGTAGCAACTTCGGTAGCAATTAACATTCCTGTTTCTTCTTTAGCTTTTTTTAACCATTTTAGGCCAATCTCACCAACTCCTTCAAAACCACCAGGTCTTGTTCTTGGTTTCCAAATCCCAGCTCTATAAATACTAACGTCAGAATTTTTTAATTCGTGAGCTATTTTTAAAACTTGATCTTCGGTCTCAGCGCTACACGGTCCAGCAATTACTAATGGATGCGTTAAATTGAATTCGTCTAACCAAGTTCTAAGTTGTGGTGTATTTTCCATATCTATGCTATATTTTTTTTCTAATTAATTTTATTTAGTATTTGATTTTGCTTAACTCGCATAATTGCCTCATTTATTAAATTTTCGGATAAACACAACGAAAAACGAATGTAATTATTTCCGTTACTTCCAAAAATAGAACCCGGAGTTATAAAAATATGATTATGCTGCAATTGATAATCAATAATTTCTGTTGCCGACCTACTACCTTCAGGCAATTTTGCCCAAACAAACATACCAACGGAATTCTCATCAACTTTGCACCCTAATAAATTAGCAAGCTCAACAATTTTTATTTTACGTTTTTTATAAATTTCGTTTAAACTATTAAACCAATTATTATCGAGTTGAAGAGCTTTAATAGCTCCTTTTTGTATGCCGTAAAACATACCGCTATCCATATTAGATTTTATTTTTAAAATAGCATCCATATAATATTTAGCACCAACCACCATTCCAACACGCCAACCCGACATATTAAAAGATTTTGAAAGCGAGTTTAATTCAATTGCTACTTCTTTTGCACCTTCTGCATCTAAAATAGATGTTGGATTGTCGTTTAAAATAAAACTATACGGATTATCATTAACTACTAAAATTTGTTTGTGCTTAGCAAAATCAACAATTTTTTGATACAGAGCTTTACTACCTGGTGCTCCGGTTGGCATATGTGGATAATTAGTAAACATTAACTTTACGTTTGTTAGATCTAATTCATTTAAAACTTGCCAATCGGGCTCCCAATTATTTTCAGCAGTCAAATCATAATAAACAGCTTCGGCTCCAACAATATTTAATACTGATTGATAGGTAGGATATCCAGGATTTGGTACTAAAACTTTGTCACCCGGATTTAAAAAAGCAAGTACAATATGCATAATTCCTTCTTTAGAACCCATTAAAGGTAAAATTTCGCAAGTAGGATCTAGCGTAACTTGGTAATACTTTTTATAAAATTGAGCCATAGCTTGACGCATTTCTAACAATCCTTGATATGATTGGTATTGATGCGCTTTAGGTTCGTGCATGGCTGCATTTATAGCTTGGATAACCGATGGATGCGGATCTAAATCTGGACTGCCAATTCCTAAATTAATTACTTTTTTTCCTTCGGCAATCATATTGGCGACTTCACGAAGTTTTATGGAAAAATAATATTCTTGAGTTTTTTGTAAACGGTTTGCTAAGTCAATCATACTAAAGTATTTTTATATTCTCCTAAAATTTTTAAATCTTGCGCCATTATTGTTAATAAGGCTTTTCCTTTTTCGTAATCCTGATACTCAGTAAAAGTTACATCGGCAAAAAATGAATAACGCCAAGGCGAATTAATAATTGGCATAGACTGAATACGCGTTAAGTTTAAATTACAATCGTTCATTACATTTAAAACCGTAGCTAAACTTCCGCCCTTGTGCTCTAACTCAAATTTTAGAGAAGCTTTATTAATTTGATTTTTTGGCCAAAATTCATTTTTAGTTTTTAATATTACAAACCGAGTATAATTGTTTTTAATAGTTTGTATGTGTTTACCAATAATTTCTAAATCGTACAATTTGGCAGCAGTTTCACTAGCTATTGCACCAATACCAATTAATTTATTTGCATGAATACGTCGAGCCGTTTCGGCTGTATCAACATCTTCAACTAATTTTATATGTGGGTATTTAGCAAAAAAATCTTGACATTGTAATAAAGCCATTGGATGCGAATGTACTTCAGTAATATCTTCAATTTTTTGACCAGGTAAAACCATCAAGTTTTGGTTAATACTTAAATAATGCTCTCCAATAATGTGTAAATTATTTTTATCTATTAAAGCATGATTCGGAATAATTGACCCAGCGATAGAATTTTCTATAGCCATTATACCTATGTTACTTTTTTGTGTTAATAAGCTTTCTACTAATGCTGGAAATGATAAGCATTCGTCTAAATCATAATATGTTTCAAAATATTCATTGGCTACTTGATGATGAAAAGAGCCTTTAATTCCTTGAATTGCGATTGTGTTACCCATATTTTTTAAAAAAAAATCCCGATGCAAATACATCGGGACTTATTATATTTTGGTTAAATAAATTAAAATTTTAGCCATACAACAAATCCCCTCTTTTGCATAAAAAAGAAGTAAAAGAAAAAGCTATAAAAATAAGAAGTTAATAAACTCATCTTGTCTTTGTCTAAATAATTGTACGTGTCTGTTACAAATATATCGAATTATTTTTTTCATTTGCAAAATATATTTCAATTTATTTTTAATGTAATTGATTATCTTTGTTCAAATACATTATCTAATCATGTCAATCGAAGTCAAAAATATATCTAAATTTTATGCTGATCAACAAGCATTAAACGAGGTAAGCTTTGCTATTAAAAAAGGAGAAATTGTTGGTTTTTTAGGCCCTAATGGAGCTGGAAAATCTAGTTTAATGAAAATATTAACGACATTTTTAATGGCTGATTCTGGCGAAGCTTTTGTTAATGGTTATAATGTTGTAACGCAAAGTAAAGAAGTACAAAAATCTGTTGGATATTTACCCGAGCATAACCCGCTGTATTTGGATTTATATATTCGAGAATATTTAGCTTTTAATGCTGACATTTACAAAGTTGATAAAAAACGTATTGAAGAAGTAATTAATTTAACTGGTTTAACGGTTGAAGCGAATAAAAAAATAGGTCAATTATCAAAAGGATATAGACAACGTGTTGGATTGGCTACTGCATTATTACACGACCCAGAAGTTTTAATTTTAGATGAACCAACTACAGGTTTAGATCCAAATCAATTAGCAGAAATAAGAGAGCTTATCAAAAACATTGGTAAAAATAAAACTGTGTTTTTATCAACTCATATTATGCAAGAAGTTGAGGCTATTTGCGATCGTGTAATCATTATTAACAAAGGGATAGTAATTACAGATAATAATTTAGAAAATTTAATTACCGAAGAAAAAGCTAAAGAACAAGATATTATTGTTGAGTTTGATAAAAGTATTGATGAAGATTTAATAAATACAATCCCGCAATTACAATCTTATAAAATAATCGACAAAAATACCTGGGAATTAGTTTTTGACACCACCGAGGATATGCGTCCGATTATCTTTGATTTTGCTCAAAAACACAAACTACGTACCTTACAATTGTACTTAAAGGATAAAAACTTAGAAGCAATTTTTAGAGAAAAAACTACATAAAAAAAAAACCGATGTTAATAACATCGGTTTTTTTTATTGAAAACGAATCGCTTTAGACGGTGCGATTTTAGTTATTAAATACGAGGGAATTAATAATACGACTAAACATATTAAAACTGTTCCTACATTTAACCCTAAAATTTGTAACCAATCTATATGAACGGGAGCATATTTTACGTAATAATTTTCAGGATTTAATGTAACTACCTTGGCGTATTTTTGAATATAAATAATCGTTATCCCAATAATATTTCCAATAGTTAATCCGTAAAGAATTAAATAGCCAGCGTTATATAAAAATATTTTCCTAATTGTCCAATTACTAGCACCTAAAGCCTTTAAAATACCGATCATCTGTGTGCGTTCTAATATTAAAACCAAAAGAGCTACAATCATGTTTATGGCCGAAATAAGAATCATAAAAAAGATGATTCCAATTATATTATAATCAAGTAATTTTAACCATTCAAAAATGTTTGGAAATTTTTGCTCAATGGTATAACTATTATAAGTTGAGGGAATTTCAGAATAAATAGTTTCGCCAACTGTAGCGATATCATCAAAATTAGTAACAAAAACTTCGAGGTTTCCAACTTGATTATCTTTCCATTTATAAAAACGTTGCACATGGCGTATATCACCAATTATATAACTCGAATCATAATCTGTTAAGCCTGAATTATAAATTCCAACAATTTTAAATCGACGAGAAAATGGGGCTTTTTCAGTATTCTCTCTCAAAAAAAACGAATTAAATGCATCACCAACTTTTAAATTTAATCGGTTGGCTAAAAATTCAGAAATAGCAATATCATTCGAAACTTCACCCGAAAAATCTGGCATTTGTCCATCAATAATATATTCACTAATCTGATTCCAATAAAAATTTTTATCGACACCTTTTAATATAATTCCTTCAAAGTCATTTTCAGTTCTAATAATTCCTCCAATTGTTGCTACAGCTTGTATATGTTTAACGCCATGTAATTTATTTATAAAACTTGTAAAATCGTCTGAAATTAATATTGGAGAAACACTAACTTCAGAATTGTTATTATCAAAATTAGATATAATAACGTGACCGTAAAAAGCACCAATTTTTTCACGTATTTTTTCTTGTAGCCCAATACCTGTAGCTACAGAAACAATCATCATAACCATACTTATAATAATTGCCGAGATTGCAATTTTTATAATTGGAGTAGAAACATTACTTTTATTGCTTTTAGCCTTAATCAGTCGTTTAGCTATAAAATATTCTAATTTCAAAATATATGAATTCTAATTTAATTTTCAAAAATACAGTTTTATTTTTTGCCATAAGTATTTTTTCGTGCGGAAAATCGGCTCATATTAATAATTACTCTGAACTAGATTTACAAACAAATTACACAAAACAGGAACCCATAAAAACCGGAGCTCAAGTTTTAAGTACAAATGTAAGTTTGCTAAAAAATAAAAAAGTTGGCATACTTACTAATCAAAGCGGAATTATAACCGAACAAACACATTTAGTCGATTTTTTACTTGCTAATGAAATTAATATTACTAAAATTTATGCACCAGAGCATGGATTTAGAGGCACAGCCGATGCTGGTGAGTTGATTAAAGACGGGAAAGATACTAAAACTGGATTACCAATTATTTCGCTTTACGGAAACAAAAAAAAACCAAAACCAGAGCAATTACAAAATATTGATGTTATGGTTTTTGATTTACAAGATGTTGGTGCTCGATTTTACACTTACATTTCCTCGCTACATTACGTAATGGAAGCTTGTGCCGAACAAAATATTCCAATCCTTGTTTTAGACAGACCAAACCCAAATGGTAATATTATTGATGGACCTATTTTAGAACCCGAACATACTAGCTTTGTTGGCATGCATACCATTCCGGTTTTACACGGAATGACTATTGGAGAATATGCACAAATGATTAATGGTGAAAAATGGTTGAAAAATGGTGTCCAAGCAGATTTACAAGTAATAAAAATGGAAAACTATAATCATAACTTACCATATAAATTGCCTGTAAAACCTTCACCTAACTTACCTAACGAGCAAGCTATTAATTTATACGCGAGTTTATGTTTTTTTGAAGGAACTAATGTTAGTGTTGGTCGCGGAACTGAAACTCAGTTTCAGGTTTATGGTTCACCTTTTATTACAGATTTGCCTTTTGAATTTACTCCAGAACCTAATTTTGGCGCTAAAGACCCAATGCATAATGGTAAAAAATGTATGGGTGAAAACCTAACTAACGAACCTAAATTAAACCAACTAGAGTTAAAGTACTTAATAACAGCTTACAACCATACATCAGACAAAAGTAAATTTTTTAACTCCTTTTTTACCAAACTTGCAGGTACAAAAAAATTGCAACAACAAATAGAAATGGGATTGAGCGAGGATGAAATTAGAGCAACTTGGGAAATTGGTTTAGATCAATTTAAAAAAACAAGAGCTAAATATTTATTATACTAAAAAAGCGACCTAATATAATTTAGGTCGCTTTTTTAGTATAATATTTTTAATTAACTATTAAACCGTCTTTATAATTAATCACATCAACAATACTATCTTTTAAAATATACATATCATAAATTAAAAGAGTTCCTGTTCCGTTATTAATTGTTCCTTTGTCTATAGTTTCGCCTTTATAGTTTTTAGTGAAATCTACAGCAATTAATTTATCTGCTTCAAATCTTCTAATCGTATGAATTTGTCCATTCATAAAATACCATTTCCAACTACCAGTTTGTTTACCTTCACTAAAATTACCCTCACCCATTAAAATTGTATTATCATAATAATACTTCCATAATCCAATAGCTTCACCTTTACGGAATTTTCCTATTTGACGTAAAGTTCCATTTTTATTATAAATTTTAGCAGTTCCTTTTTCTAAATCATTTTTAAATTTGATTCTTTGAAAAATTTCACCGGAATCGTATGAATAAATCCAAACACCAGATTTTTCTCCGTTAATCATTTTACCTCTCTGATTATACCAATCTTTATCGATGGTAACCATTTCAGATTTACAAGATATTAAAAATGAAAAAAAAGTGAATAGTAGTATATTTTTTAGCATAGTCTTTTTATTGGTTATTTTTATAAAGGCATTTTCTTTTTCATTTCTTCTACAATACGATAAGTTGCTGGACAAATTTCAATATTTTTCATCGTTAAGTTAGATATTTGATGAAACTTTTTTCTATCCGTATGCGGAAATTCTCTACATGCTTTTGGACGTACATCATAAATCATACAATAATTTTCATGATCTAAAAACGTACAAGGAACAGATTTTAAAACGTAATCCTTATCCTCATCAATTCGCAAATGCTGATCAATAAACTGTTGTGGCTTTTGTTTAAAATGCTTAGCAATACGCTCAATATCAATCATAGTAAATAAAGGCCCTGTAGTTTTACAACAATTGGCACAGGTTAAACAATCGGTACGTTTAAATTCTGCATCATGTAAATTTTGCATTACATAATCTAAATCTTTAGGTTGCTTCTTTTTAAGTTTATCAAAATACTTTTTTGTTTCCTTATGCGTATCTTTGGCTAATTTTGGTAGCTGTTGTAAAAATTTTTCCAAAACTTTTTTTTACAAAAATACAGCTCTTTATATTCTATAAAAATTTATTTATGAAAGATTTATTTGGTCAAGCTATATACGATTATCACTTTAATCAAAACCCAGAAGATTTAATTACCGAAACTTCTATCTCGGAGCCTGATGATATGCCAGTTGAATATTTGTTTAGAACTTATAAGCAAATGCCTAAAATCGAGCAAAAAGCACTGCAATTAGCTAAAGGTAAAGTATTAGATGTAGGATGCGGAGCAGGAAGTCACGCCATTTATTTACAAAACGAAAAAAAACTAGAAGTTACTGCGATAGATATTTCGCCAAAAGCCGTTGAAGTTTGTAAAGCTCGTGGAATAAATACTGCCTACAATGTAAATCTTTTAGATTTAAAAGGTGAAAAATTTGATACTATTATATTGTTAATGAATGGGATTGGTATAGCCCAACAACTTAATAAAATAAGTGTTTTTTTAAATCAACTAAAATCATTATTGGCGCCTAATGGTCAAATATTAGTAGATAGTAGTGATATTATTTATATGTTTGATGAAGATGAAGATGGTGGAAAATGGATACCAAACGAACGAGATTATTACGGAGAAGTATCTTTTACTGTTACTTATAAAGGTGAAACAGAAATTCCGTTTGATTGGTTATACATAGATTATAATACGCTACAAAATGCCGCTCATGCTAATGGATTAAATTCGGAATTAATTCTTGAAGGAGAAAATTTTGATTACTTAGCGCGTTTAACACATTTATAAAAAAATCCAATCTAAATATGATTGGATTTTTTTTATTGAAAATATTTCATTACAGCTTGCTGCATATCTAGCATTAATTCTTGTTGATTAGCAACAACCTCCTTAGTAATTTTTGTATTGTTTTCTTTCATTTTATTACCAATTGGTGAGTTATAAAATTTTTTCAACTCAGCAATATCAGCTTTTGAATAATATTTCATCCAAATATTTGCAACAATATCCATGTTCTTATCTAAAACAGCTTGAAAATCTTTTTTAAATTCTGTTTGCTTATCGTCAGGAATCATTTTTATAACCTGATCTAAGGCAATATCGTATTGATCATTAACTCCTGATAAAATCATAACTTCTTTTACATCAGCAATATCAGGTTGTTGCGCCATTGCATATTGAGAAAAACCAATAATAATGGCAGTTATAAATATTTTATTCATTCTATAAATTTATTTGTGTACTAATGTAACGTCGAAAAATAAAATAAAGTTTACGGAATATTTAAATATTTATGAGTTTGTAATGAAATTCTCCATTTAGGATTTGCCATTACATAATCAACGATAACTTGTGTGTAAATATCTTTTTTACTCCATTCTGGTTGCAAAAATAAAACACAATTTGGTCCAACTTTAGCAGCCATTTTTTCAGCGAATTCAAAATCATTTTTATTGTGGATAATAATTTTTAACTCGTGAGCTAACGGATAAATTTCGTTAACAGGAAGTTTATTTTTTTTAGGAGATAGACAAATCCAGTCCCAAGTACCGGTTACAGGATAAGCACCCGATGTTTCAATATGCACACGTAAATTAGCATTTTTTAAAGCGGTTGTTAGCGGATCCATATTCCACATCAATGGTTCTCCTCCAGTAACAACAACTGTTTTAGCATACTTTTTAGCATTTTCAACAATAATATCTTTGCTTGTTGGAGGATGTAAATTTGCATCCCAACTTTCTTTGACGTCACACCAATGGCAACCAACATCACAACCACCAACTCTAATAAAGTACGCAGCTGTTCCCGTATAAGCACCTTCGCCTTGAATTGTGTAAAACTCTTCCATTAAAGGTAACATTTCACCATGGTTAACTGCTAGTTGTATCTCTTCGGTCATCATAATCTTAAAATAGTTTGCAAAGATAGTTAATATATTTTTATCGTTAAGTTTAAGTGATTTATATTTAACAAAAAACTCAAACCTAGGTTTGAGTTTTTTATTTATTTAATAATCTGAATTTCTCTTGTTGGTGGATACGATGGTAACAAACCTGCCTTTAAAATAATTCGTTGACCGTCTTGCCCTGCTAGATAAGAGGCAAACCCCATACCCAAACCTGTTTTTCCTTGAATATTTATTAAATAAATACTACGAGTAAACGGATACGTTTTATCCATAATTTCGGTTTGATTTGGCTTAGAAATAACGCCATCTTTATTTATACCAAGAACTTTTAGCTGATCTGTATATTCTTTTAAATCTCCAGGTTGAGTTAACCAATTAACTCCAATAACACCAATTGCATCAATATTATTCGCAGTGTTTTTAATAACCTCAGCATTACTAGTAGCTGCTAAAACATTGGCACCTGAAACATTATCTAAACCAAATTTAGAAAGTAATGCTTGAATAGTACTAGAATTAGCATTATCAAAATATAATTTAACCGAACTAGACTCACCCTTCAATATTTTTTCAATTTGATTGTAATCAATAATAGAATCTTTAGCGGATTTGTTAACCACAAAGGCAATAGCATCAGTAGCAATATGTGTACGAACTGGGACAACTGGTACAGATTCGAAATATTTAATTTCAGTCTCTGTTAAATCGCGTGCAATAATACCAATACGTTCCTGATCTTTTACCAAATCGTTAAAAACTTCATTTTGAGGTTTAGTAACTAATGTAAGTTTGGCTCTATCGTAAATACTTTCAAAAACAAGTTGAGCATCTTCTACAACAGGAAAAATAGTTTCATCAACTAAAACAGTAGCAGTTCCTTGAACCGGAGTTTCTGTAAACGAATCTGGATTTTGCTCCTGTTTTTGGTTACAAGAAATAAACAAACTAGCAATTAATACAATATATGTATATTTTTTCATAGCTTTTTTTGTAAAAATAAGCATATTTTTTTAATTACTATAAAATAAAAAAGGAGCTAGTTAGCTCCTTTTTATTCTTCAATTTCATTAAACTTTATACTTAATCTATAAAAACGATATAAGGCATAAATAATTAAAATAACACCTAAGATAATACGATTTGTATAGGGAATTTCAACTGGCATAGCTTTCCAAACGAATAATGTTATAGCCATAATAAAGTATAAAACTAAAAACAAAACGTTTAAAACAAACAGAAATCGCTGTAAAGGCGATTTCTGTTTAAGTATTTGTATAAAATTCATTATTGAACTTGAATTTTAATAGGTAATGTAAATTGAGAACGAACTTTACGTCCATTTTGCTCAGCAGGAGCCCATTTCGGCATAGATTTTAATACACGAACAGCTTCTCTACCTGCTCCATAACCTGGATCACGCAAAACTTTAATATCAGTAAAACTTCCGTCTTTTTCAACAACAAATTGAACCATTACTGAAATTTGACGAACACCTTCATCTACATCTGGTGCGTTAAATTTATTCGCAAAAGATTTGTAGAAAGACTGCATACCACCTGAAGGACCAGCTTGTTTTTCAACAGCAAAATAAATTTGATTTCCATCTCCATCTCCACCAGAACCGTTGCCTTTATCAGCTTCACCAGTTCTTTCGTTAACTTTAATTTCTCCTTTATCTTTATCTCCTTCTTGAGTTTTTTGTCCAGGATCTGCTTCTTTTAATTCTTCAACAGTTGCAATTTCTTCTTTAACCTTATCAGCTTTAACAACCTCTGGTTCAGTAAACTTAACCTGATCGTTCACTGATTTTGCAGGTTCATCTGCAGGAGGTGGTGGTGGTGGTAATTCCTCAGGTACTTCTGGTACTTCAGGAATATCTGGCATGTCAATCACAGCCATATCCACTAAAACCACATCTTCAGTAACTTTATCTTTATCTTTTCCAGCACCAATCATATCTAAAACAAGAGGAGATGCAATTGCAAGAGCAAAAGCTGCGGCACCAATAAAGAAAGATGTTGTAAGAACTTTAGGGCTTTCAGCACGTAATTCGTAGGCTCCATAACTTTTGTTACGACCATCGAATAACATGTCAAGCCATTCTTTGTTATATAAATCTAGCTTTGCCATGATTCTAATGTTTTAATTAATTTAAGCCTTGAGTAGATAATAAATCTAGTTCTGGTTGAGATATGTCAACAATTGCATAGGTTTGAACCTTAGTAATTGCCATTTCATCTAAAATATCAACTATATTTTTATAGTTAGCTTCGCTTGTAGCCTTAATAATAACTATTAACCCTTTTTTAGGATCGTTACCGTAACGAGCTGGCACAGACTTGATGTATTGTAATAAAACTTTACGAATACCATCTTTACCATAAACCTCTTTAGTTGGCGCTACAAAAGGAGCTTGTAATTGACCAAAATACCACATTAATTGGTTGTCTTTACCTAATAAAACAGTCATTGTTCTATCATCAGCAACCTCGGTTTTATTTTTCTCTACTAAATCTGGATCCTTATCAGGCATAGCCAAATTCATCGATTGTGGTTTTGATAATGTTGTAGTAAGCATAAAGAAAGTAATCAATAAGAACGCTAAATCAACCATGGCTGTTAAATCAACACTGCCACTATTTTTTTTACTTCTTATCTTACCACCTTTACCACCACCTGAGTCGCCAGTATTTAATTCTGCCATTTTTTACTTTATTTAAAAAATTAAAAATCCTCACCGCGTAAGCCGGTAACTAAAAAGAATTTGTTGATTTTTTGTTCTTGCATCATATCAATAACTTTTTTCATCATTGGATATGTCTCTAAAGCATCACCTTTAATTGCAATTTTAAGTTCTTCACCTTTTTCACGTGCCGCAAAACGAGATGCTAACAACCATTCACTTAATTGGTTATTATCTTCTGTGTAAGGGATACCTCCTTGAACTCCTTCTTTATTTCTATCAGAACCTTTTAATTTTAATAAAGCTGGTAATTGTTTAATATCAACACCAAAGCCATCCATTAATTTAAAAGCTTCTCTTTCTTCGTTAGTAAAAGTAATGTTATACTTTTCTGCTACTTTATCCAAAACAGGCCCACGTAAATCTCTATCAGAAATTGTAAAGTAAACTTTTTCATCACCAATAGTAACCATTGCTAAATTAGCCTCGGGTAACTTTTGTTGAACTGTTGATGAAGGAGTATCTACTGGGTGTGGTTCTGGCAATTTAGCAGTTGATGTCATTACGAAGAACGAAAGTAGTAAGAACGCAACGTCACACATTGCGGTCATATCTATCGAAGTCTTACCTGACTTTCTCTTTGCTTTTGCCATATTATTTACTTTAAAATTGATGTGCTAAACGCACGTTATAATCCTTACTTGTGTAAGAAAACTATTTAACTAATCTTCTATAAGCTTGAGAGATAGCAAAACCAGCCTCGTCAATACCGTAAGTTAACTTGTCAATTTTAGTAGTGAAAAAGTTATAAAAAACAATAGCTACAGTAGATATACCAATACCTGTTGCAGTGTTAATTAACGCCTCAGAAATACCATTTGCCAAAGCAGCTTGGTCTGGAGCACCTGCAGCAGCTAAACCAGAGAATGCTTTAATCATACCAGATACAGTTCCTAATAATCCAACTAATGTACCAATAGATACTAAAGTAGATAAAATAACCATATTTTGCTGTAACATTGGCATCTCTAATGAAGTAGCCTCTTCAATTTCTTTTTGAATCATGTCAGCAGCAGTTTCGCTGTCTAAACCATCTTTTTTAACATCTGTATATTTAACTAAAGCAGACTTAATTACATTAGCTACAGAACCTTGTTGCTCGTCACATGCTAATTTAGCATCTTCAATTTTACCTTGTAAAATTAACGCTTTAACATTAACTACGAAATTATCAACATTACCTTTACCAGCAGCTTTAGAAATAACGAAAAATCTTTCGATTCCAAAAACAAATGTCATTAAAAATAATGATAATAATACAGCTACAACAATACCACCTTTATAAACCATTCCTAACATGTTTCCAGGTAGTGGGTGACCGTTTACTGGGTCATTGTTTTCAAAATTACTAGGATTACCTAAAATGAAGTTAAATACTAGAAATCCAACCACTAAACAAAATACGATAGTTAATGGAGCAAAAAGTTTAGAACCTTTAGAACTAGTAGATGCTTCTACATTTTCGTTTACGTTTGCCATTTTTAAATTTTTTTTGAGTTTTCGATTTTTATTGTAATTATCAATTACATACTTTTTTCTATTGGTATGTATATGGCAAATTTATACGTTTGAATCAAAAAAAAAAATTAATTGTCATATTTTTGTTACACTTGGTGTGATTTTTTAACATAACAACTGCATTTAAAAGGGATTAGAAACGTTAATTTAACATATAAAAAAATCATTTAGTAAATATAAATGCTGATTTTAATAAATATTATCAAAAAAAAAACAACAGAACTAAACTATATTCAATATTTCACTAATTTTATGCTTACTTTTTTTTAAGCAAAATAAATTGTAAAAAATGTCAATAGATAACTTTTCTGAGCATATAAAAACTGGATATGCATGTAAAAATGAGTTTATAACCTTAGGGGGAGCACTACTAAATGGTCAATCTGTTCCTAATACACATATAAACATACCGCTAAAAACAATTAATAGACACGGATTAATTGCCGGAGCAACTGGAACTGGAAAAACAAAAACAATACAAATTTTTTCCGAGCAACTATCGTTAGCTGGAATTCCAGTTTTGATGATGGACATAAAAGGTGATTTTTCTGGAATTGCAATGCCAGGAACAGAGAATGATTTTATTAAAACCAGACACGAAAACATTTGTTTGCCTTATCAACCGCAAGGTTTTCCGGTAGAATTTTTATCATTATCTGAACGAAGAGGAGTTAAATTACGTGCCACTATTACTGAATTTGGACCCATACTATTTTCAAGAATTTTAGATTTAAATGATACCCAATCTGGGGTGGTAGCAGTTATTTTTAAATATTGTGATGACAACAAAATTCCGCTAATTGATTTAAAAGATTTTAAAAAAGCACTTCAATATTCAACCGAACAAGGAAAAACTGAATTTGAAGCTGAATACGGTCGAATTTCTACATCGACAACTGGAGCTATTTTGAGAAAAATTATCGAATTAGAACATCAAGGTGCCGCCACTTTTTTTGGTGAACTATCGTTTGATACTGATGATTTAATGCGTGTAAACGAAGAGGGATTGGGATATATTAATATTTTACGTTTAACAGACATCCAAGATAAGCCGAAACTATTCTCTACATTTATGTTAAGTTTATTAGCTGAAGTTTATCAAAAAATGCCTGAACAAGGTGATTCTGGCCGACCTGAATTAGTCATTTTTATAGATGAGGCGCATTTATTATTCGATCAAGCTTCTAAAGCATTACAAGATCAAATAGAAACCATTATTAAATTAATAAGATCTAAAGGTATTGGGATTTATTTTATTACGCAAAACCCAACCGATATCCCATCAGGAGTTTTATCGCAATTGGGATTAAAAATTCAACATGCCTTACGTGCGTTTACTGCTAATGACAGAAAAGCAATTAAATTAACGGCTCAAAATTATCCGTTAACAGATTATTATGATACGGCAGAAGATTTAACTAAGTTAGGAACTGGAGAAGCCTTTGTAACAGCGCTTAATGAAAAAGGAATTCCAACACCATTAGCAGCTTGTTTAATGCGATCTCCCATGAGTAGAATGGATATTTTAGCTGATTCTGAACTAACTGATTTAATAAATAAATCTAAATTAGTTAAAAAGTACGAAAAAGCTTTAGATAACGAAAGTGCGTATGAAATACTTAATGCTAAAATTATTGACGCCGAAAAACAAGCCGAAATAGAAGCACAAAAACAGGAAGAAGAAAAAGTTTTAGCAAAAGAAAAAAAAGAAGCCCAAAAAACAACTACTCAAACAAGTTCTACACAAAAAGCAATTATAAAAACTGTTACTAGCGCAACCTTTATTCGTGGCGTATTTGGAATACTTTCAAAAGTATTAGGTAATAAAAAATAATTCACAGAAAAAAAGCCGTTAGATTACTTCTAACGGCTTTTTTAAATTATACTGATGTAATAACTCTAATATTTTATTTTCAATTTCAATACTATCCCAATTTGCTTGAATATTTGGAAGCTCAACAATTCTTTGCATTAATTCATTTTGCTTTTCACCCATTTTTAAAGCATCAGCGTATGAATCGTGAGAAAAAGTTACTCTGTCATACAAAGGCAACCATTTATCTGGATATTTTTTAGCAAAGTTTTGCTCTATTTTTTTTTGTAATAAAAATAAATCATCGGCTGTTTTAGTACCCATTTCTAAAAAATTACGGAATGAAAGTTCAGCAATTGCATCTGCATTGGGCTTTCTAGATTTTTGATATTCATCTAAAACTTTATTCCAATCATTTTTATACATATCTATCAATTCAGCCAAAATTGTAACATCTTCGAAGCCAGCATTCATTCCTTGACCATAAAACGGAACAATTGCATGTGCTGCATCACCAATTAATGCAACTTTATCTTTATAAACCCATGGATAACATTGCATAGTTACCAATGAACTTGTAGGATTTTTAAAAAAATCTTTTACTAAATCTGGAATTACAGAAAGTGTATCTGGAAAATATTCGGCAAAAAAGGTTTGGACTAATCCTTCTGTACTTAATTTTTCAAAAGAAAAGTCACCTTCAAAAGGCATAAATAAAGTACACGTAAAAGTCCCGTCTAAATTTGGTAGAGCAATTAACATAAACTCGCCACGGGGCCAAATATGGAAAGAATTTTTATCTAGTTTATGAGTCCCATCTGAATTTGCAGGAATATGTAACTCTTTATAACCTGTATTTAAAAAAAATTGTTTGTAATTAAACCTGTTCTGACGTTGCATACGATGACGAATTCTTGAAAAGGCTCCATCGGCTCCAAAAACCATATCGTAAGGCAAGGCTGTCCATGAACCATTTTCTGTTTCACCTGTGTAAAGTGTAGCTGTATCTAAATCAACATCCCAAATACGTGTTTCAAATTTAAATACTACACCTTCTTTTTCAGCAATATCAATCATTAATTTATTTAAGCCACCACGGGAAATAGAAAAAATACTTTCGTTATTTAATCCGTATGGCTGATATTTTAATTCTTGATTTGGTAAATGAATGGCACGCTTGTTCATTGGAATTCCGATATTTTGTACTTGGTCAGCAATTCCAATTCCATTTAAAGCCTTCCATCCACGGTGAGACATAGCTAAATTTATAGATCTACCAGAAAAATCAACAGTTCTAATATCTTTACTTCTATCAAAAACATGAACAATATGTCCATTTTTTTTTAAATATATAGCTAATAATGTCCCTACTAAACCGGAACCTACAATGGCAATTTTTTTTGGAATTCTCATTATTTTTTATGGCTGAATAATTTAAAATAAAAGTAATACTATTTTTTAAACGATTCGTATGAAAAAAGCCTCAAAATATTTTGAGGCTTTTTTATTATTATTCACGTTCGTACAAACAACAACCATGTAAATTATCATATTGCTCATTAGTTGCTTTTATATCAATATTAGCATATTTTGTATCGTGTCCTTGCTTTGCAACTGCTGCTTGAACAAGCGCAGGTGTAGTTTTTTTATCATTTAACATAACATGTAAGGTTTGATCGTCTGCATGCCACTCAGCAGATCTAACTCCGTTAACTGAATATGCAGCTTTTTCAATACGTTTTTTACACATATCGCAGTTACCTTTAACCTCGATGTCGTATTTACCAGGAGTTTTTTTTACTTCTTGTTGATCTTGTGCGTTTGCTTCAATTCCAAAAAATGAAATGATAGCAATTAAAATAATTTTTTTCATAAGATATCTTTTTTAATTATTGAAATTTATAACGTAATCCGCCATAATACATTTGACCAAATAATGGACCATAAATCATGGATGCATCAAAATATGGGCCAAAAGGTGATTCGTTTCCTAAAATAGGGCGAGGTTGTTTGTAATTTGTTAAATTTTCTGCACCAACATATATTTCGAATTTATCCGAAAAAACCTTTGTAATTTGGGCATTAACCGTACTAAAAGGATTAGAATAACTTCTAAATTGTTGATCAACCGGATTAGAACTTGTATTAGGTAAGCGTTGCTTGCCTAACCAATTATAAGTAGCATCAAATTTCCAATTCCCATTTCCATGATCGTGAGTTTGATATTCTAGATTAACAAAAACCCTATCTTTAGCCTGCAAAGGGCGTGTTAATTTACCCGAGTAATATTGCGTTTTAACATCAAAATATTTATAAGCTGTTCGTAAACTTAAGTGCTTTACCAATTCGATATTAAAATCAATTTGTAATGTATTGGCGTAAGACGATCCTTTTAAGTTATGAAAGATAACTTGCTGTGGACTTTGGTCTACATCAACTACGGCTTGGTTAGTAAAATCGGTTCTGTAAAAATCAAAACCTGCGTCGGCAGCTTTTCCAAAAACAGTGAATTTTTGATTAAAACTCATTCCGTAATTCCAAGCAATTTCAGGATTTAATCCATAAAGTTTACCTCCGTCTTGCGCGACAATAAATTGACGAGAAGAAGCAAAAAGATTTTGATTTTCAGCAAAAATATTGGCTGCTCGTTTACCACGTCCTGCTGATGCACGAATAACAGCATTTTCCCACGGCACATAACGTGCATGTACACGAGGGGTAGCAAAAACTCCTAAACGATTACTATAATCAATACGACCTCCTAATATTAAACTAAAATTTTCTAAATTGTCATAGGTGTATTCAAAAAAAGTACCAACCGAATTATCACGACGGCTCCAATCGGTTAATTGAGATTGAAATAAAAACTCATCGTAATTATCGTATGTAAAATTAATACCTGTAGAAAATTTATTCATTGTATTATTAATAATCGAGTTGAAAATTAAATTACCATACAACGAATTTTGTTTTATATCGTATGTATTTAGTCCGAAATATGAGTTTTGATTGTGATAGCTATAAGCCATTTGCAAACCAATTGATTGAAATGGCATATCAGGAAATACATAACCTACCTTACCCGATAAATCAACCTTTTGCGTATTAATTTCAGATCCCCAATAATTTGTTGTGCCTTTATCAATTAACGGATTAAACTTTATTTGACCGCCTTGTTTTTCGTCATTCATAACACGAACGTTAAAAAAAGTTACAATTCCTTTTTCTAAATTTTGATACTGCCAACGGTTTAATACATTAATTTGGGAGCCAATGGGACTGTCTAAAAAACCATCGTGGTTCATATCAAATTTACCCAAGCGCATATTTCCGTGGACAAATAAGGTTGTAGATAGCTTATCAGAAAGTTTTTCGTTTATGTGTGCATTTAATTCGTATCTCGAATCTGTAGAACCAAAAATATTCAAATAATAAGGAATATCATTCGATGGTTTAATAATTTCAGTATTAATTTGTCCCGAAATACTTTCGAAACCGTTTATAACACTTCCGGCTCCTTTGGTAACTTGAATGCTTTCAACCCACGTTCCAGGTGTAAACGATAAACCGTAGGCCTGTGATGCACCTCGAACTGAAGGAATATTTTCTTCGGCTATTAGAATGTACGGACTTGTTAAGCCCAGCATTTTAATTTGACGACTACCAGAAATTGCGTCAGAGAAATTAACATCGATAGATGGATTTGTTTCAAAACTTTCGGATAAATTACAACAAGCTGCCTTTAATAATTCGGCACCAGACATAACCACTGTATTTGCAGTAACTTTTTGAGATTTAACCAATCCACGTCGCGAAGTTGAAACAACAACTTCGTTTAGAGCTCCATCAAGAATTAATTTAACACGAATAAAACCTGTACTAATATTAAGCACTTGAGTTTTATATCCAACAAAACTAACAACCAAATTATTAGTTGCAGCTATACGAGGTAATTCAAAATCTCCTTTTTCATTAGTGCTCGTTCCATTAGTAGTTGTTTCCCAAAAAACTGAAGCTCCATAAATAGGTTGATTATCTTCATCAATAACGGATCCACGAAGAATATTTTGTGCTACAATAGATTGTGTAGCAACTAAAAGTAATAATAAAATTTTACGCATAATGTAAATAATTAATTGAACGTGATTTTAAATCAATTGTTTCAATTAATATTTATGCGTAAAGAATGTATTTGCAATATAATTTATAAAAAGGAGGTGCGTTAGACGCAAAATGAGCAAAACAGAACTTTGTTGGTTCAACATCTTGAAATAAAGAAGCTACTAGTATATTAACTTTAGTAGATTCAGTAGCGGTAAAAGCAGATAATTCAAAATTGAAGGTTTTGGAAATTACCTCGTCATTCGAAATCTTTTTTAAATCGATATTAGAATCTTTGCAGCATTTTTTATGTGAATCAGAAATTTTTTCGAAACAACATTTTTTAGGAGTGTCAAGATACGACTCAATTGCACAAGTTTCTTGAGCATCTCCAATTGTAACGGAAGCTAAAACTCCTTTACAATAATGAATATTAAAAGCCATACCCGATTGAGACGCAAAAATAAGCGTCGCAAAAATAAGCGAGAAGAACTTTTGAAATATTTTCATTATAAATTTTCTAAAATCGGAATAAAGGTAAAAATAAATATTAATGATTTAATAAAAAAATAAATATTATCGATTAAAAGTTTATTACTTATGTTTAGTAACACCTTGAAATAGAAAAGCTGGAATAAATAGAATTAAAAACAAAGGCTGAATAATAAACCTACGAATATAAAAAACTACTTGCCAATCAATAAAATAAACATATAATGTTATAAAAAATCCAAGCACAAGAATTAAGAAAAATACACTATATATTATAACTAAAAATTTTACTAAATCTTTTTTTAAAAAAATCAAATAAATAATTGCAATCGATAAAATACTATTCAATAGATATCTACAAAAAAAGGATAAAAAAAGCTTGAATGAATTGATCTCTGGAATAGGTTGATTATGATATTCTCTTTTAAAAAATGATATAAACGGATCGTAAAATAACTTATTCTCGAAAAATCGAATAAAAACTAAAACAACAAGTAGTACAAAAGCAACAAGTAAATTTAACTTATTTCGAAATAAAATATTTTTTAGCATAACCCGAAAATTTAAATAACCATAAACACCAAAGAATAAAAACGAACCCGTAAATTAAAACAGGAAAAAGTATATCGTGAAGAAATCTTTGCCACATTGGGTATTTTAGAACTAAAATAACAATTAAAGCAATTCGAAAAATATTAAACAAATAAATAAAAAAACTTCCAATAAGTACATAAATAATAGTTCGACCTAGATAAGCTGAAAAGGCAATGCAAAACGAAGAAAAAAGAATAATAACACTTATTGCATTACATCCTTCAACAATACGAACGTAAAAATTATGAGGTCCACAATATAAATTTACCCAGTTTTCTAATGGAGTTATTGAACTTGGATGTCCCATAAAATTTAATAACCAATGTGATTGCTTGGCTACTAGATAAGTAATTCCGTCGGGGTGATCTATATAGTTACTTAAATAAATTTTATAAACAATTAGCAAGAGGATATAGCTCCCTAAAAAACGAGCCAAAAACAAAAAGAAAGGTTTATATTGAGTAAATAATTCCTTCATATTTTAAATAAAAATTACAAATATTTTGTAAACTTAAAATTATATTTGTTACAAAAAAAAATTAGACCATGAATCTTGAAATATTAAAACCGAACATTACTGAGATTTTAAATCAAACTGAGAATACTAGAACGCAAAAATTACAAGTATTGTGCGAAATTTTGAAAGAAAATGTAACTTATTATAATTGGGTAGGTTTTTACTTTAAAAATGGAGACAAGCGCGAACTAATACTTGGACCTTATGCAGGAGCTGAAACAGACCATACTGTAATACCCTTTGGTAAAGGAATTTGTGGACAAGTTGCAGAATCTAATCAAAATTTTGTAGTACCTGACGTTACTGCTCAAGACAATTATATAGCGTGTAGCATTACTGTTAAGTCAGAAATTGTAATTCCATTATTTGTAAATGGAGAAAATATAGGCCAAATTGATATAGATAGCCATGAATATGATCCGTTTACAGAACAAGACGAAAGGTTCTTAGAGTTTGTAAATATGGAAGTAGCTAAATTATTTTAATAAAAAAAGTTTTTAATTTGCTGATTTTAAAATTTTAGACTAATTTTGGCAACGAATTATTAAAACAATAATTCATACATAATAATCATTTATAACAATATTAGCATGTACTTATCTAAAGAAGTAAAAGCAGAATTATTCACTAAACATGGTGGAGCTGCAACAAACACAGGATCAGCTGAAGGTCAAATCGCTTTATTCACGTTTCGTATTAACCACTTAACTGAGCACTTAAAGAAAAATCGTCATGATTATAACACTGAGCGTTCATTAGTAATGTTAGTAGGTAAAAGAAGAAGTTTACTTGATTATCTTAAGAAAAAAGAGATCAACAGATACCGTGAGATTATTAAAGAATTAAACATCAGAAAATAATCAACTCATAAAGAGGTGTGTTTTTGCGCGCCTCTTTTTTTATTATATTAAATTTAAACAGAAAGTTTGGTTTTTCATTGGGTTTCAAATAACTACACACAACACACACAACAACAACACAACTAAGACACCCTTTGTTCAATTAAGAATTAAATTTTATGATTCCTAAGGTAACCCAAGAAATTATCGATTTAGGAGATGGTCGTACTATCTCAATCGAAACAGGTAAATTAGCCAAACAAGCTGACGGTTCAGTAGTTGTTCGCTCAGGAGACTGTATGCTTTTAGCAACAGTAGTTTCTGCAAGAACAGCAAAACCAGACATCGATTTTCTACCTTTAACAGTAGATTACAGAGAAAAATTTTCTGCAGCTGGTCGTTTTCCAGGAGGTTTTTTTAAAAGAGAAGCTAGACCAAGTGATAGCGAAATTTTAACAATGCGTTTAGTGGATCGTGTTTTACGTCCATTATTCCCAGATGATTACCATGCTGAAACTCAAATCATGATTCAGTTAATGTCTTATGACGAAAATGTTATGCCTGATGCATTAGCTGGTTTAGCTGCATCTGCTGCATTAGCAGTTTCAGATGTTCCTTTCTACAACTATATTTCAGAAGTACGAGTAGGAAGAATTAATGGACAGCTGATAATCAATCCAACAAAGAAACAATTAGAAGAATCTGACATCGATATGATGATTGGAGCTTCTAAAGATTCTGTTGCAATGGTTGAAGGTGAAATGAAAGAAATTTCAGAAGCCGAAATGATTGAAGCTATTAAATTTGCTCACGAAGCTATCATCAAACAAGTAGAAGCACAAGAAAGAATGCGCGCTGCTTTAGGCTTAGAAGTTTACAGAGAATACGAGCCAGAAAAAAATAACGAAGAAATTTTAGACAGAGTAAACCAATTTGCTTATCAAAAGTTATATGAAATTGCTGCTGAAGCAAGTGCTAAACATGAAAGAAGCGAAAAATTTGCTTTAGTTAAAGAAGAATTAAAAGCATCTTTTACAGAAGAAGAATTAGCAGAAAATGGAGATCTTGTTTCTAAATATTTTTCTAAAACTCAAAAAGAAGCTGTTCGTAATCTAATTCTTGATAAAGGAACTCGTTTAGACGGTCGTAAAACTACAGAAATTCGTCCAATTTGGAGTGAAGTAGATTATTTACCTTCTACTCATGGTTCAGCGGTATTTACACGTGGAGAAACTCAAGCTTTAGCAACTGTTACTTTAGGGACTTCTAGAGAAGCTAACATTATTGATTTACCAAGTGATCAAGGTGAAGAGCGTTTCTATTTACAATATAATTTCCCTCCTTATTCTACAGGTGAAGCAAAACCTTTAAGAGGTGTTTCTCGTAGAGAAGTTGGACACGGAAACTTAGCACAACGTGCTTTAAAAAATATGATTCCGACAGATTGTCCTTATACTATCCGTTTAGTATCAGATGTTCTAGAATCAAATGGATCGTCATCAATGGCAACTGTTTGTGCCGGAACATTAGCATTATTAGACGCTGGAGTTCAAATGGTAAAACCAGTTTCAGGAATTGCAATGGGATTAATATCTGATGCAAAAACTGGACGTTGGGCTGTTTTATCTGATATTTTAGGAGATGAAGATCACTTAGGAGATATGGATTTCAAAGTAACAGGAACTGAAAAAGGTATCACTGCTTGTCAGATGGATATTAAAATTGAAGGTCTTGCATACGAAATTATGGAGCAAGCATTAAAACAAGCTCACGACGGTCGTTTACACATTTTAGGTAAATTAATTGAAACTATTGCTGAGCCTAATGCAAATGTAAAAGCACATGCTCCAAAAATTATTAAATTCTCAATTCCTAAAGAATTTATTGGTGCTGTTATCGGACCAGGTGGAAAAAATATCCAAAACCTACAAGCTGACACTGAAACTACAATTGTAATAAATGAAGAAGGTGACTTTGGATTAATTGAAGTTTTAGGTACAAAACAAGCTGGTATGGACAAAGCAATTGCTCATATTAAAAACCAAACCTTCCAACCTAATGAAGGCGAAACTTATACTGTAAAAGTTACTAAAATATTAGATTTTGGTGCTGTTATAGAATTTGTTCCTGGTAAAGATTCATTATTACACGTATCTGAACTAGATTGGAAACGTATTGAAAATGTTTCTGATGTGTTAAAAGAAGGTGATATTATAGACGTTAAATACATGGGCTTAGACCCTAAAACTAAGAAACCTAAAGTTTCTAGAAAAGCGTTATTACCTCGTCCCCCAAAAGAAGACAAACCTAAAGAAGATAAACCTACGGTAGAAAAAAAGGATAATAATCCTTCTTCATAAAAAAAAGCATCACTTTAAAGTGATGCTTTTTTAGTTAAACAAATACTTAAATAAATCTTAAAAGTAAAAATAAATCTACTAAATGCATTTTTTTTTCGTTCTAGTGTAACATTCGTATTAATAATTACGTATAACATTTAAATTAGAGGAAGTAAAAGATAATGAGACAACTTAAAATAACTAAGCAGGTTACGAATCGTGAAACTGCATCTTTAGATAAATATCTACAAGAAATTGGTAAAGTAGATTTAATTACTGCTGATGAAGAGGTTGAATTAGCACAACGAATTAAAGCTGGAGACCAACGAGCATTAGAAAAACTTACTAAGGCAAACTTACGTTTCGTTGTATCTGTTGCTAAACAATACCAAAATCAAGGTTTAACACTACCCGATTTAATTAATGAAGGTAATTTAGGTTTAATTAAGGCAGCTCAACGCTTTGATGAAACTCGTGGTTTTAAATTCATTTCTTATGCTGTTTGGTGGATTCGTCAGTCAATTCTTCAAGCTTTAGCCGAACAATCTCGTATTGTACGTCTGCCACTAAACAAAATTGGTTCTATCAATAAAATCAATAAAATGTATGCTTTATTAGAGCAATCTAATGAGCGCGCACCTTCTCCTGAAGAAATTGCAAAAGAACTTGACATGACTGTAAATGACGTTAAAGAGTCAATGAAAAACTCAGGTCGACATTTATCAATGGATGCTCCATTAGTTGAAGGAGAAGATTCAAATTTATATGATGTTTTACGTTCGGGAGAATCTCCAAACCCTGATAGAGAATTAATTCATGAATCTTTACGTACAGAAATTGAACGTGCGTTAGAAACATTAACACCACGTGAAGCAGACGTAGTACGCTTATACTTTGGTTTAGGCGATCAACACCCTATGACTTTAGAGGAAATTGGTGAAACTTTTGAATTAACTCGTGAACGAGTTCGTCAAATTAAAGAAAAGGCGATTAGACGCTTAAAACATACTTCAAGAAGTAAAATTTTAAAAACATATTTAGGATAATTTTCCTAGAACAAGTAACAACAGTATCAAAACTGTTCGTTTTTTGATTGATGATTGAACTCCGGCTGATTACCGGAGTTTTTTATTTTATTTCGTATCTTTACTCCATAACACAACACTAATAAAATGAATACTAAATTAATTGCACCCTCAATTTTAGCTGCTGATTTTGCAAATCTACAAAGAGACATTGAAATGATAAATCAGTCTGAAGCAGATTGGTTTCATATAGATATTATGGATGGCGTATTTGTACCAAATATATCTTTTGGTATGCCTGTTTTAGAAGCAATAAATAAACATGCTAAAAAAACAATCGATGTACATTTAATGATTGTAGATCCAGATCGCTACATAAAAACATTTAGAGATCTTGGTGCAAATATACTAACGGTACATTATGAAGCTTGTACGCATTTACATCGTACATTACAAGCTATAAAAGCAGAAGGTATGCAAGCAGGAGTTGCGCTTAATCCACACACAAATGTTTCGCTACTAGAAGATTGTATCAATGATATTGATTTGGTTTGTATAATGAGTGTAAATCCAGGTTTTGGAGGACAATCATTTATTGAAAATACATATAAAAAAGTTCAAAAATTAAAAGAAATAATTACAAAAAATAACGCAAATACTTTAATAGAAATTGACGGAGGCGTAACAAATAAAAATGCAAAAGCATTAATTGAAGCTGGAGCTGATGTACTTGTAGCCGGAAGCTTTGTATTTAAAGCAGATAATCCCACAAAAACTATTGCAGATTTAAAACTACTTATAAAATAAAAAAAGAGGACTTAATAAATTAAGTCCTCTTTTTTTATTCAGAATATTGAGAATAGAAATATTTAAGTAAATCAACTGAAGTAACAATACCTACTAAATTTCCATTATCAACAACAGGTAAAGCATTAAAGTTATTTTCAGCTAAAATTTTTGTTGCCTCCCTAATTGGTGTCCATGGAAAAACAGAAATTATTTGTTTACTCATTACTTGTTCTAAAGTAAAACTATTGTAAACAACAGATTCCATAGGCAAATTTTCATCCAAAGCCTCATCAGTAAAACTAACCTTTTGCAAATCTCTATAACTTAACATACCAACCACCTCTTTCCCATCAACAACAGGTAAATGTCTTATTTTATATTTATTAAATAAATCTTCAGCCTTTGTTAATTGATCTGATAAATTTAATTTAACAATATTAGATGTCATAATTCTAGAAATTGGGTCAAGTAATTTCATAATAAACAGATTTTAAGGTTAGATTAAATATAAGATTTTAAGTATTTATGATAAACCAATCCCGTTAATTTGGCGACAATCAAAAGATATAATTGCGACCGCGGAGGGGTTCGAACCCCCAACCCTCAGAGCCGAAATCTGATATTCTATCCAGTTGAACTACGCGGTCAAATACTTAGTAACTAAGCTAATAATTTTTTAACAATTGTTGAAACTGTTTTTCCGTCTGCTTGACCAGCTAATGCTTTAGATGCTAGACCCATAACCTGTCCCATAGCAGCAATTCCAGTAAAACCACCTTCAGTAATTATATTTTTAACAATAACTTCAACCTCGTCTTCAGTTAATTGAGTTGGTAAAAACTGTTCGATAACTTTAATTTGAGCTAACTCCGGATCTGCCAAGTCATTACGTCCTTGTTCGGTAAAAATTGCAGCACTATCTTTACGTTGCTTAACTAATTTTTGAAGTAATTTTACCTCATCCTCTTCAGATAAAGTTCCATCACCACTACCAGAAGTTTGAGCTAATAAAATTTCTGATTTAATAGCGCGTAAAGCTTCTAAAGCTACAGTATCCTTAGCTTTCATGGCTGTCTTCATAACATCCATAATATTTGCTTGTAAACTCATAAGTGTATTATTTATATTTTACAAATTTAAACAATTAACCCGAAACTGTAAAAGGTTTCGGGTTAAAGTAAATGTTTTATTAGCAACTAATCTACATTATCATGTAAAAAAGAATTATTTGATCTAATTTTTAATTCATTATTAACTGTATCAACAGAAACTCTAGAACTTCCGGTTGTTTCATTAGAATTCAAATCAATATTAATTCCAAGTCTTTCGTATGCCGGCTTATCTAAATCTGATGTACTACGGCTATTCGAAAACGTATGATTAAATTCTTTCATCTTTTGCTTGCGAGCTTCAGAATTAGCACGTAAAATTTCTTGATGTTCCTTCGTTTTTAATAAATCTTCATTAACTCTAGAATCTCGAATGTAAGAACTTTTTGATGTATTTGGTTCTTCAATCCTTACAATCATATCCAAGTCAGGATCTTCTACTAGCGGATGTTTAATTTCAACTTTTGCCATTGGCTTGGCATTTGTTAAACTAGCTTCGTGCTCAATATACGTATCAATATCTAAAATATGTTTAACAACCTGAACCGTATCATTATGTATCATTGGTTGTTCTTTACTCGTAGCAACTTGTTTAGGTGCTACAGGTATTGTTTCGTCTAAAAAGAATAAAGTTGTAGAATTACTAGTTGGCTGACTATCAATTTTAAAATTAAATGTATTTTCAGTATCAACTTCTTTTATTGGCTCAATCTTATTAGATTCATCAAAAATATTATGTTTACCAATTTCAATAACTTGTTTTACTGGTTCTTCAACTTTCGAATCTAAAATTTTAGTAGTTATTTTAACTGGTTCAACAATTTCAAAAAACTTATCTAAATCATTAACTAATGGTGTAGAAACTAATGGCTTAGATTTAGCTATAGAATCTACATTAAACTTTTTTTCTGGTTTCTCAACCTCCTCATCGAGAACGTGAACAATACGTTGTGGCTGGACACTACTATTTTCAACAGGCTTAGAAATTATATCATTTTTTTCAAAATCAGATTTTGGAGTTATAGATTGATTTGATGAAAATGTGCTAGTTGTTGACTTTACACCTGGTGTCAAGTTTAAAACTTGAGTTGCAGACTGCTCAGTACCTAACATATGTTTAATAACGTTATCTTTATTAATTAATTCAGATTGTTGTTCTAAATCAAATCCGGTAGCAATAACAGTTACAGAAACAGAATTTCCTAACTTATCATCGTTACCAACACCCATAATTATATTGGCGTTATGCCCTGATTCGTTCTGAATATAATCATTGATTTCACCAATTTCATCAATAGTAATTTCGTCTTCGGCTTCAGATCCACAAACTATTAATAATAAAACATTTTTAGCACCTGTAATTTTATTCTCATTTAATAATGGTGAATCTAGAGCAGATGTAACAGCGTCTTTCGCACGATTTTCGCCAGAAGCTACAGCCGATCCCATAATAGCTGTTCCGCTATTAGATAATACAGTTTTAGCATCTCGCAAATCGATATTCATTAAATAATGTTGAGAAATTACTTCGGCAATACCTCTAGAGGCAGTCGATAAAACTTCATCAGATTTAGCATAACCCGCTTTAAATCCTAGATTTCCATAAACCTCTCTTAACTTATTATTATTAATAACAATTAAAGAATCAACATGTTTACGCAATCTTTCAACACCTATTAACGCTTGTTCTTGTCTAATTTTCCCTTCAAATTGAAAAGGAATTGTAACAATACCAACAGTTAAAATATCTTTATTTTTAGCAAGTTCAGCAATTACTGGTGCAGCACCAGTACCAGTACCACCACCCATACCTGCAGTGATAAAAACCATTTTGGTGTTTTTATCTAATACTCTATCAATTTCTTCAATACTTTCTTGAGCAGCTAAACTACCTATTTCAGGATTAGCACCTGCTCCAAGTCCTTCTGTTAAATTCAAACCTAATTGAATTTTTGTTGGAACTGGACTATTTTCTAATGCTTGCGCATCAGTATTACATATTATAAAGTCAACACCTTTAATATCTTGGTTATACATGTAGTTAATAGCATTACTACCACCACCACCAACACCAATAACTTTAATAACATTTGATTGCCCTGGAGCTAAATCAAATTTTAATTTTGTTCCCAATCCTGAATTATTATCCATAACTAATCCTCTGGTTTAATCTACGTTATCTATAAAGTCTTTAAATCTATCGATTAAATTATTTATAATTGAACGTTTTGGTTTTTCAACTATTTTTTCTCCCCCTTGTTTTTTATTCTCTAATGATTCATTATCAAAAATTTCTTCTTCTAACAAATTACTCTCAGTATTTGGTAGAGAAACTTCTTCTTGAATAAGAACAGTAGTTTTATTTATTTTTTCTTCTAGAGCTTTAGCTTTTCTAGATGATGTATTATTTTTTTCTAACCCTCTCATTAATAACCCAACTGCTGTTGCATATGTTGGTCCGGTAGAACCTTTTATAAGATCCGGCGCATCTTCGGTTAAATGTTCTTGTGGTAAACCAATTCTGGTGTCTAATCCCGTGACATATTCAACCAAAAATTTAATATCCTTTAGTTCTGCGCCACCACCAGTTAAAACAATTCCGGCAATTAATTTTTTTCTTTGCTCATCATAACCGTAAGCCTTAATTTCATCAAAAACGAATTCAATAATTTCTAAAACTCTTGCATTTATAATTAAAGATAAATTTTTAAGGGATATTTCTTTAGGATCTTGACCTCTAAAACTTGGAATAGCAACAATTTCGTTTTCACGATTGTTACTTGGCCATGCTGATCCAAATTTAATTTTTAAAGCTTCGGCTTGTTTTTCAATAATTGAACACCCCTCCTTAATATCTTCTGTAATAGAATTTCCTCCAAAAGGAATTACAGCTGTATGTCGAATTATTCCATCTTTAAAAATAGCCAAATCAGTTGTTCCTCCCCCTATGTCAATAAGAGCAACACCTGCTTCTTTTTCATCGTTACTTAAAACAGCATCCGCTGAAGCTAAAGGTTCTAATGTTAACTCGGCTAAATTAAGCCCAGCTTCTTTTATACAACGTCCTAAATTTCTGATAGATGATGCCTGACCAACTACAACATGAAATTTTGCTTCAAGTCGTAAACCTGCCATTCCGATAGGTTCTTTGGATTCAGAAGTTCCATCAATCAAAAATTCTTGTGGCAAAATATGCAAAATTTCTTCGCCTGCTAATAAAGTTAACTTACGAACCTGATCAATTAAACTATCAATGTCATTTTCTTCAATTACATCTTCTAAGTTGTTACGAACAATATAATCTGTATGCTGAATACTTCTAATATGCTGTCCAGCAATACCAGCAACTACATCAGTAATTTTAATACCAGCAGCTTCTTCAGCAATAGTAATAGCTTGTTTAATAGACGCAATAGTTTGCGTGATATTGTTAACAACACCACGAGAAACACCTAAGCTCTTAGCTTTTCCAAAACCAAGTATTTCAATTTTTCCATACTCGTTTTTTCGACCAATAATAGCAACAATTTTTGTTGTTCCAATATCTAGCCCTACAGCAATGTTTTCCTTACTCATAACTATTTTATTTACTACAAACTACTTGTTCTGTAAACTTTAAATTAACTTCTTTATAATTTCTAACAATAGAATCCTGTAACATTTGATGTATAAAGGCTTTATAATTGTTAAATTTTTTATCAATATCTATTGCTTTACCGAATGTGATCTGAAAATTAAAATTTCTGTCTGTTAAGATAATACTTCGTGAAGAAAAAATCTTAACACCTGTTATACTTTTTTTTAAAAATTCGTCAGAATTTATTTTTTGCAATATTAGGTTAACATCTTTAAGAGAGGTTTCGTTAATATCTCCTGTTACAACGGGCACTCTGGCTGAATGGTTACTAGTTTTCTTCATGGTATTTCCATTACGATCAATATAATATGAATCTCCGTATAAAAAAATACGCCCAACTGGTTTTTTTTGTTGTAATTGAGCAACTAAAACACCATCTATAGTTTTAAAGATCTGAGCTGATTCAATTTTATCATTTTTATTGATAAACTTTTCCAAATCATCTAGAGCCTGATACTTTTTTTCTAAATTGTTTTTAAATGATAAATTTTCATGAATCGCCTTTTTAATTTCGTCTTCAGTAGCATACACGTTTTCGTCACCAATAAACTCAATACGAGTTTGAAGTTCTCTACGCTTCATATTTTTACTCCCCGAAAAAGAATATAAAAAACAAACTAAACCGAATATTAAAATTAACCGAAGGTCAATCCATTTAAATTTTTTTAGCATTTAACGCAATTTTTATATCATGAATCATTTCACCTATATCACCAGCACCAATTGTAACTAAAACATCAAAATCAGCTTTTAAAATGGTATCAATTAAATCCGATTTTTCAACCAAGCTTTTATTGTTATTTTCTATTTTATCAAATAACCATTGCCCAGTTATTCCTTCAATAGGTAATTCTCGAGCCGGATAAATATCTAGTAAAAATATTTGATCAAAACGTGCTAATGATTCGGCAAAACCTTCTGCAAAATCACGGGTGCGCGAGAATAAGTGTGGTTGAAAAACAGCTAGAACTTTTTTACCTGGGTATAATTCGGTTACGGCTTGATAAACAGCATTAATTTCTGTCGGATGATGCGCATAATCATCAATAAAAACTAATTTATTTTCTCGAATTTGATACGAAAATCTACGTCGTACCCCTTTAAACGTTTCTAAAGCTGCAACAATTTTATCTGCCTTTACACCAAATGTATAAGCCATTGCAAAAGCAATTAAAGCATTTGTCAAATTATGATGTCCTGGCAAAGCAAATTTCACACCATTTATTTGTTCAGTTGGCGTTTTTATTGAAAAAACATACCATCCATTTTCGATTTTTACATTTAAAGCCTGAAAATCAGAACCATCGTTAATTCCAATTTTAATAGCTTCTAGTGGCAATCCGTTATTTACGAACAAATGATTTGATGAAACTTTTTGTGCAAATTCGTTAAACGAGTCAACCACGTGTTGTTCATCACCATAAATATCTAAATGATCGGCATCCATAGATGTAATGCAAGCCAAATTAGGATGTAGTTGTAAAAAAGATCTGTCAAACTCATCAGCTTCAACAACTGTTACTGTTTTACCACTCCCAATTAAATTAGATTGATAATTTTCAACAATTCCACCTAAAAAAGCTGTTACATCTTCTCCACATTCGTACAAAATATGGCCTAAAATACTTGATGTTGTTGTTTTACCGTGCGTTCCAGCAATTGCAAAACAGAATGTATCTTTTGTTATTATTCCTAAAACTTCAGCTCGCTTTTTAACAACAAAATTGTTTGAAATAAAGAAATTAAGTTCTGAATGATTTTTAGGAATTGCTGGTGTATAAACCACCAACGTATCTTTTATATTATTAAACTCTGATTGAATTAAGTTACAGTCGTCGGTAAAATGAATTTCGATTCCTTCGGCAATTAATTCGTTTGTTAATTGAGTAGGTGTTTTATCGTAACCAGCTACATTTTTGCCAATATTTTTAAAATATCTGGCAATTGCACTCATTCCAATTCCTCCAATTCCTACAAAATAAACATTTTTTATATCGGCTAACTTCATGCTGAAATTCTTGAAAACTTAAATTAATTCGAAAATTTTTTTAACAATATCCTTTGTTGCATTTGGCTTGGCTAAACTTTTGAACTGAATGGACATTTGTTGTTGTAAATTATCATTGTTTATTAGGTTAGTAAATACAGAAACAAAACTGCTATCTAAATCTTTTTCTTTTATTAATAGTGCAGCATTTTGATCAACAATTGCTTGCGCATTTTTAGTTTGATGATCTTCGGCTACATTTGGCGACGGAATAAAAATAGTTGGCTTGGCAACTATAGCAAGCTCTGAAACCGACGACGCGCCAGAACGAGAGATAATAAAATTTGCAGCTGCATAGACCAAATCCATTTGTTCAATAAAATCTAGAACAACAATTCCGTTACTTAAATCATTATATTTTTTATAGTCATCGTAATAGAATTTTCCGCATTGCCATAATACCTGAATATTATTGTTTTTGAAAAACTCTAAGTTTTTTTCAATCAAATTATTAATAGCGCGAGCCCCCAAACTACCTCCCAAAACAACCAGTGTTTTTTTACTAGCGTTAAGATTAAAAACTTGCAAGGCTTGCTCGTATTTATTGTCAAGATTCAAAATATCCGATCTAACGGGATTGCCAGTAATGTAAGTAACATTTTTCGGGAAAAACAATTCTAACCCATCATAAGCAACACAAATAGCTTTTGCTTTTTTTGCTAATAATTTATTTGTAATACCTGGAAATGAATTTTGCTCCTGAATAACCGTAGGAATATTCATCCAATTAGCAACTTGCATAACCGCACCGCTAGCAAAACCACCTGTACCAATTACAACATTAGGTTTAAAACTGCGTAATATTTTAAACGACTTATATAAACTTGAAATTAATTTAAAAGGAAACATTAAATTATCGACTGTTAACTTGCGTTGTATTCCACTAATCCAAAGACCTTCTATTTTATAACCTGCTTGAGGTATTTTTTGCATTTCCATTTTATCTTGTGCTCCTACAAATAGAAACTCCGCATCTGGAAACTGCAGTTTTAATTCGTTAGCAATTGCAATTGCAGGATAAATATGACCTCCTGTTCCGCCACCGCTTAATATAATTTTAATTTTTTTTTCCATTCGATTAAGCATTTTGTTTAACAACATTCAAAGCTTCTGCTACTTGCTTGTCTGTAGGCTCAAAATTATCATTAACCACTTTTTTAGGTACTGCTTTTGTTGTTTCATTTTTTGCATTAACTTGAGCAGTTACGCTTAATATAATACCAATAGATGCACAAGTAATCCAAATTGCAGTTCCTCCACTACTAATTAATGGTAAGGGCTGACCTGTTGTTGGAAAGAGCTGAACAGCAACTCCCATATTAACAAACGCTTGAATAATTATTGGAAAACCGAGTCCGCAAATTAACAATCGCCCAAAGGCATCTTTTACACGAATAGCATTTATAATAAGTCTAAAAAATAAACTCAAATAGATAAATATTAATGCAAAAGCACCAAAAATCCCATATTCTTCAACAATAATAGCAAATATAAAATCTGATGAAGATTGAGGTAAAAAATTTCGTTGTACGCTTTTACCTGGTCCTAATCCAAAAATTTTACCTGTTGCAATAGCAATATTTGCATTATCCGTTTGGTAAGTATCAATATCTTTTTCATCTCCAGATGTATATCGCTCAATCCTAGCTTGCCAAGTCGAAAATCGAGACGGTAATTTATCTGGAAATAATGTCGCAAAATAAATTAGACCAGCTAATATAATTCCACCTAAAACACCTATTCTTAGTAAATACTTTATTGGATAGCCTCCTAAAAAAATTAACAATACATTGGTTACAAACAACAACAAACCAGTCGATAAATTGGCTGGAATAATTACTGCGACAAATGCAAAGATTGGCAACCACAATAACCACAAAGAACTTTTAAAATCAAACGGACTATTTTTATCTTCTTTTTTAGATAAATAATGTGCGATGTACATATTTAGTACAACAAAAGCTAATGACGAGGGTTGAAAACTAACATTTATAAAAGGAATACTAATCCATCTACTCGCATTTGCACCAGCAATAACATTGTTACTTAGAGCTGTTATTATCAACAAAACAAACACACATGGCATCAAAAAATAAACAAAATAGGTGAGCTTTGTATATTTTATTTTACTAGCCAAATACACAAAAAACAATCCTAATGAGATATGTATTGCATGCTTATATAGATGTGAATAAACCGTACCATTTTTTATAACTAACGATAAATTTGCACTCGCACTAAAAACAGGTAAAAAAGAGAATAAGGCTAGTAAAGTGACCAAAACCCAAATAGATTTATCACCTCTAAGACCCGCTAAAACCCTTTTAAACAAAATTATCATTACTGTTTTATTTATAAATTATGAACAGCTGCTTTAAATTTTAAGCCTCTATCTTCGTACGAATCAAATAAATCAAAACTTGCACAAGCAGGCGATAATAATACTGTGTCTCCAGGCTCGGCAAATAAATGAGCTGCTTTTACACATTCATCAATATTGTCAGTTTCAACAATATTATCAATAACGTCCTTAAATGTTTCTATAATTTTTTTATTATCTACGCCTAAACAAACTATAGCTTTAACCTTTTCTCGAACTAAAG
>Ga0233372_1000082_pt1 | contig 42314 bp, 45 predicted proteins | sample ElkDunMinimDraft_4_FD_191538 | JGI IMG/M metagenome (GOLD analysis project Ga0233372, IMG submission 191538) | Fecal eukaryotic communites from dung pellets of Tule Elk in California, USA - Elk Dung D8 | ecosystem: Host-associated > Mammals > Digestive system > Large intestine > Fecal | place... | reverse complement strand
TCCGGCCCCTGCGGCGATCCGTGAACAGCGGTAACTCAGGAACCTGACGGATCGTTCGGTGCCCCACCGGGTGGCGCGTTCCCGGACGGCTCCGCGTCCTGGTCGTCGTCGGTCGACCGTGCGCCGTCCTCGCGTACGGAGTCGGCGGACGGCGAGGAGCGGATCTCGTCGGTCTCCGCCGAGTCGTCGTTGATGGCCTCGTCGTCGTCGCCGACGTCGGCGGGTTCGTTCGATGCGTTGGTCATGGTTGCCTCCTGCACCTGCGGTACCCGACGCTCCACGCGGCAATCTCGCGCCGGCACGTGGCCCTCGTTCGTGGGTCACGCGCGTGCGCGCACGGCCCACGCCGTCGCCGGCACGTCGAACGGCGGACCAGGAAGCAGCTCACGGCACCGTGTTCGGAGCCGGGTGACGGTGTCGTGGTCGAGGCCGGCGACGTACGCACCCGCTGGCCCGACGCCGAGCGTGAACGGCTCCCACCAGTCCTCGAACGTCGCGAAGGACGCGGCGACGGTCAGGGTCGACGGCTCGGGATCGGCAAAGCCCGCTCGGCTGAACAGCTCGACGAGGTGACCCTGACGGGTCCCTGCCAGCCCTGACTCGTCCGGAGCACCGGGGTCGACGTCGTGCGCGGCGGTCCAGAACGCGGAGAGCGGACCGGTGCCACCCTCGTGGTCCCACACGCACGCCGCCACGGGGGCGTCCGGAGCCGCGACCCTGCGCATCTCGCGCAGTCCTGCCACGGGATCCGTCATGAAGTGGACGACGAGCTGGGCGAGCACCGCGTCGAAGAGGTCGTTGGAAAAGGGGAGTGACTCCGCTGCAGCGCGGCGCACGTCGACCCCGGGAAGGCGGGCGTGGAGGGCGGTGACGAACGACGCCGACGGGTCCACGGCGGCAGCAGCGTCCTCGCCGACGATCGCCGCCAGCCTCGCCGTGAGTGCTCCCGGACCGCACCCGACATCGAGGACGTGGTGCCCCGCCCGGATGTCACCGAGGCGGACGAACTCGTCCGCGAGCGGCTCGGAGAACCGGCCCATGAAGCGGTGGTACGAGGTGGCGGCGACGTCGAAGGACACCTCGGCAATCTAGGACGGATCCCGGGTCGGCGTCGGCGTCCTTGCCTCGTGCATCGCCCGGTAGTGCGGGTTGGTCATGATCCCGAGGATGTTGCCGAAGGGGTCGACGACCGAGGCGGTGACGAAGCCCTCGCCGTCGCCCTGCGCCGTGATCGGCAGGTGCGGGGTCGCCCCGAGGGCCAGGAGGCGGTCGAGCGAGCCCTCCAGGTCGTCGACGTGCCAGTACGCGACGGCTCCGGACGGCTGCGCCGGTCGGTCGGTCGGCGCGTACCGGGCGTCGATGAGGCCGAGCTCATGCTCGTCGTCGCCGACCCGGAACTCGATGTAGCCGGGCGTCTCCTCGTTGGGGTAGGCGTAGTAGGCGTCGATGCCGAGCACCTGCTCGTACCAGGCGCGTGCGGCGGCGAGGTCGTCGGCGTAGAAGCTGATGGTGGCGAGTCCGCGAAGCATGAGGTGGTCCTTCCGTCGTGTCGATGAGATCCATCATTCCGGTCAAAGTGCTCACCAACTGAGCACTTTCTTTGCCAGACTCAGGACATGCGCGCAGACCGTCTCGTCGCCACCCTCCTGCTCATGCAGTCGCGCGGGCGGATCACCGCGGCGGAGGTCGCCGCCGAGCTGGAGGTCTCCGTGGCGACGGCTCGGCGTGACCTCGAGGCGCTCTCCGCCGCCGGCGTACCCGTCTATCCGCAGCCCGGGCGCAACGGTGGCTGGTCGCTCGTCGGCGGGTCGCGCACCGACCTCACGGGCCTCACGGCGTCCGAGGCCCGGGCGTTGTTCCTGCTGGCCGGCCCCGCAACCTCGGGAGCGCCCGAGCTGCGTTCCGCGCTGCGCAAGATGGTCCGCGCCCTGCCTCAGACGTTTCGGGCCGATGCTGAGGCTGCAGCGGAGGCGGTCCACGTCGACGCGACGCCGTGGGGTGGCGCCGGACGTCCCCGTCCCCCGTTCGTCGAGCTCCTCCAGGGAGCCGTCGTCGACCGTCGCCGCGTGCACCTGACGTACGCGGGGCGAGGAGGGGAGTCGCAGCGCCTTGTCGATCCGTGGGGCCTCGTCGACAAGGACGACCGCTGGTACCTGATCGCGGGGACCGAACGGGGGAGACGCACGTTCCGCGTCGACCGCATCGTCTCGGCCGAGGCCACCGACGAGCAGGCCGACCGTCCGAGCGACCTCGCGCTGTCGGAGGCGTGGGAGGAGGTCGTCACCGTGATGGAGGAGAGACGTTCGCTGGTGTCGGCGGTGATCCTCGTGCACGAGCGCTTCGTCCCCATCCTTCGCGACCACTTCGGCCGCCACTGCGTGCCGGACGAGCCGCGCGCCGACGGTCGCGTCCCGGTGCGCGTCGCCGCTCACACCGCGGTCTCGGTCGCCGAGCAGCTCGCCGGCTGGGGAGCCCGGGTCGAGGTCGTGGAGGGCGAGGCGGTGAAGGCCGAGCTGCGCAGGATCGGGGCCGAGCTCGTCTCCCGCTACGGCGAGGCGTGACCTCGGCGGGGGCAGCGGCGTCGGCCACGGCCGGAATGCTCAGCCACCCGGGACGGTTGCCCGCACCATGAGAGCTATCGCGTACGACGAGTTCGGAAGCACTGACGTCCTGAGCCTGCGCGACCTGCCTGAGCCGCACATCGGCCCCGACACGGTCGTGGTCAAGGTGGTCGCCGCAGGGGTCAACCCGGTCGACTACAAGGTGCGAGAGGGTTATCTGCAAGGACTGATCGACGTCGACCTGCCAGCCGTCCCCGGGTGGGACGTCGCGGGTGTCGTCGAGAAGGTCGGCCTCGACACCCCGGAGGTGGAGGTCGGTGACGAGGTGTTCGCGTACGCCCGCAAGGACGTCGTCTCCGGAGGCACGCTCGCGGAGTACGTCGCGGTCCCCGTCCGCACGCTCGCGAAGAAGCCGTCGACCGTCGGGTTCGACGAGGCCGCGGGTGTCCCCCTCGCCGGGCTGACCGCCCTTCAGACGATCCGCCGCTCGGGTCTCACCGCGGGTCAGACCGTGCTGGTCCACGCCGCTGCCGGCGGCGTGGGCTCCTTCGCGGTGCAGCTCGCGGTGCACGCGGGAGCCCGGGTCGTCGGTACGGCCTCGGAACGCAACCACGACTACGTGCGCTCGCTCGGCGCCGAGCCGATCGCGTACGGCGACGGGCTGGTCGAGAGGGCGCGCGCGACGGCACCCGGCGGGTTCGACGTCATCCTCGACTACGTCGGGGGAGAGGCCGTGGACATCGCGCCGGACCTCCTCGCCGACGGCGGTCGGATCGTCTCCATCACCGACGCGCGCGCCCGCGACGAGCTCGGTGGCGAGTACGTCTGGGTACGCCCTGACGCGGACGACCTCGCCGAGCTGGCGGCGCTGATCGATCAGGGCGCGCTCAAGGTCGAGATCGCCGAGGTGTTCGACCTCGAGCACGCCGCCGATGCGCACCGCGCGGTCGAGCGCGGCCACACTCGCGGCAAGGTGGTCGTGCGGATCGCCTGACCCGGCAGATCGGCCAGGCGGTGTCCGGGTACAGGGAGGAGGGCCGCCGCGCAGCCTCGGGAGGCCGAGGGTCTGAGCGACGCAGGTCTGTGGCGCGTACGTGGCGTAGGTTGCAGAGATGCGACGTGCGTGCCTCCCGCTCCTTGTGAGCGCGCTGCTGGTCGCCTCCGCATGCGGGGCGCAGACCGACGAACACCCGGAACCCGCCGTCGAGTCCGCCACGGCACCGGCCCCGTCCCAGGAAACCCCCTCCCAAAAGGCCCCGTCCGAGGAAGCCGCGCCCGACGTGGGCGTCCTCCGGCTCCGTGCGACACAGCGCGCGACCACCCGCTCCTGCGCGCCGCAGGACGTGGTCGTCACCCTCACCCCGGTCGAGCCTGCGCTCGGACACCGCTACGCGAGGGTGGTGCTGCGCAACGTCACGGACTCCGCCTGCGTCGTCGAGGGATTCCCCGGCATCGGGGGACGCGGCGAGAGCGGCGACCCGCTCGAGTTCGCGGCCGAGCAGCGGCAGCGCACGGGGGAGCGCACGTCGGCGGAGGTCGTGTCCGTGCCGCCGGCCGGCGAGGCCTACGCGAACGTCGAGTGGACGGGCAACCTGGCTGGGGCCGAGACGGAACGGATCACCGCGCTCGCGCTCCAGGTCGCCGGTGGACAGCCTCCCGTCGTGGCCCGCACTGCCGAGTCTCTCGACATCGGCAACGGAACCACGGTGCGGATCGGGCCTTGGGAGGCGGCGGAGACGCAGCAGGTCGCGCCGGCCTCACAGGCCGCGCCGGCCGAGCGCGTGGCGTCGGCCTGCACCGTGGGCCCACGCCGGACCCCGTCGGGGGTGAAGCGCTTCTGGACGACCGACAAGCGCTGCTACACGTCGCGATGGTTCGCCGGGGCGCACCGCCGGATGATCCCGTTCGGCTGCACCCGCGCGCCCTGGTACCCGCCCTCGGGGCGCTGCACCGGCGGCAAGGGCTTCCACCACGGGCTCGACCTGGACATGCCCCGCGGCACGCGGGTCTACGCCGCGGTGTCCGGTCGCGTCGTGACCCGTGGGCTCGGATCGGCGTACGGCAGCCGCGCGGTCGTCATCCGTTCGCGCGGCCGTGACGTCCTCCTCGGCCACCTGCGCTCGCGCCGGGTGAAGCACGGCGAACGAGTCAGCAGGGGCGACCTGATCGGGCGCAGCGGGGCGCGGGGAGCGCCGGACGGGCCACACCTGCACGTCGAGGTGCGGCCGGCGCGTGGGTCGTACCGGACGGCGGTGAGCCCGCGGCGGACGGTGGGCCTGACGGTCGCGAGGTAGCGCGGGCTAGCGGCTCTCGGAGTCCTGGGCGTCCTCGGAGCCCTCGGGTTCGTCGCTGTCGTCGCCGCTCGGTCCTACGAGCCGCGCCAGCAGGTGCAGGACGACCCCCACGGCGAGCAGCGCCGCTCCGAAGACCCAGACCATGCCGCGCTGCTGGGTGAGGAGGACGACGCAGGAGAGCACCCCGAGCACAGGGACGAACGTCCACACCCTGAAGTGGTCGTGGTCCACGACGTCACGCCGCAGGACGAGGACCGCGACGTTGGTGCTGATGAACACGAAGAGGAGCAGCAGCACGACGGTCTCCGCGAGGGTGGCGAGATCGCCCACGAGCGTCAGCCCCATCGCCACGGCGGTGGTGGCGAGGATGGCCACCCACGGCGTCCGCCGGCGCGGCAGGACCGCACCGAGGACCGGCGGCAGCAGCCCGCGCTCCGCCATGCCGTACGTCAGGCGGCTCGCCATGATCATGGTCAGCAGCGCGCCGTTCGCGACCGCGACGAGCGCGATGGCGCTGAACAGCTCGTCCGGGATGCCGAGGTCCGTCGCGTCCACGACGGTGGTCAAGGGCCCGGTGGACTCCGACAGCTCCGACGGCGGGATGGCGATCGCGCTCGCCATCCCGACCGCCACGTAGGCCAGCCCGGCGACGACCAGAGCACCGAACAGCGCCCGGGGATAGATCCGCGAGGGATCGCGGACCTCCTCGACGATGTTCGCCGACGTCTCGAACCCCACGAACGAGTAGTAGGCGATGATCGCCGCGCCCAGCGTGGCGGTCACCGGCGCTGCGCCCTCGGGGAACTCGGTCACTCTCCCGACGTCACCGCGTCCGTCGCCCACCATGACACCCACGGCGACCACGACGAGCACCAGCCCGCTCACCTCGATGATGGTCATCACGAGGTTGGTCCCCATGGACTCGCGGATCCCTCGTGCGTTGAGCGCGGCCACCGCAGCGAGGAAGAGCACGGCGGCCAGGGTCGTCGGGACGTCGACGAACGTGCCGAGGTAGTCACCGGAGAACGCGAGCGACAGCCCGGCAGCGCTCGTCACCCCGGCGGCCAGCATGGAGAACCCGACGAGGAACGCGAGCAACGGTGAGCCGAAGGCACGTTCGGCGTAGACCGCCGCACCGCCCGCCCGCGGATACTTGGTGACCAGCTCCGCGTAGGAGCCCGCCGTCAGGAGGGCGAGGAGCAGCGCGATCAGCAGCGGCAGCCAGATCACGCCGCCGACGTCTCCTGCGAGGACGCCGACGAGCGCGTAGATCCCGGCGCCGAGCACGTCACCGAGGATGAACGCGAAGAGGAGCGGACCGGTGATCCGTCGGTTGAGCCGCGTCTCGGTCGAGGTGAGGTCGTGCGAGGTCATGGCATCGAGCCTGGCAGATGCGGGGCGCATCGCGCCGACAGACACCCCGCGGCCCGTACGGCACCATGGCCTGGTGAATCCGCTCGAGATGCTGACCCTCGACGACCTGCACACGCGGACGAGTGTGAAGTGGCGCCTGTACCCGCCTGACGTCCTGCCGGCCTTCGTGGCCGAGATGGACGTGCTCCTCGCCGAGCCGGTGGAGCGGGCGATGAGCGACGCTCTGCGCCGGGGAGACACCGGCTACCCGATCGGTACGGGGTACGGCGAGGCCTTGGCGGCCTTCGCGTCGCAGCGGTGGGGCTGGGACGGGATCGACGTCGGGCGGTCGCTGATGGTGGCCGACGTGATGACCGGTGTGTCGGAGGTGCTCCAGCTGGTGACCGAACCGGGGTCGCCCGTCATCGTGAACCCGCCGGTCTATCCGCCGTTCTTCGCCTTCGTCTCCAAGATCGGCCGGCGGGCGATGGATGCGCCTCTCGGAGCCGACGGGCGTCTGGACCTCGAGGCGCTCGGAGACGCGTTCGCCCGTGCCGCCGCAACGGGCCTGCCGGCGGCGTACCTCCTCTGCAACCCGCAGAACCCGACAGGGACCGCTCACCGCCCCGACGAGCTCGCGGCGGTCGCCCGGCTCGCACACGAGCACGGTGTCCGGGTCGTCGCGGACGAGATCCACGCTCCGATCGTCCTGGACGGTGCCCGGTTCACCCCGTACCTGTCGGTCGAGGGGGCGGAGGACGCCTTCTCGGTGATGTCCGCCTCGAAGGCGTGGAACCTCGCCGGCGCGAAGGCCGGCGTCGTCGTCGCCGGGCCGGACGCCGAGGCGGACCTGGAGCGGATGCCGGAGGTGGTGGGACACGGTGCCAGTCAGATGGGGGCCCTCGGGCACACCGCCGCGCTGCGCGACGGAGGGGACTGGCTCGACGACGTGCTGGCCGGTCTGTCCGAGAACCGCTCCCACCTGGCCGACGAGCTGGCGCGCCGGCTCCCCGAGGTGCGCCTCCGGGAACCGGAGGCGACCTATCTGGCGTGGTTGGACTGCCGTGCACTCGAGCTCGGGGACGATCCGGCCGAGGTCTTCCTGGAGCGCGGACGGGTCGCCCTCGGCTCGGGACCGACCTTCGGGGCCGGGGGAGCGGGCCATGTCCGGGTCACCGCCGCGACGTCGAAGGCGATCCTGTCCGAGATCGTGGAGCGGATGGCGTCGAGCGTCCGGTGACGGGCGTGGCTGTCAGCCGTCTCCGCGGTCAGAGCGCGAGCACCAGGAACACGACGGCGAGCAGCGGCGTCGCGCCCTGGGCGACGCCCGCACGCAGACGCTTTGGCGACCGCGCGACCAGCACGAACGCTGCCGCGAGCATCGACCCGCACCCTGCGAACACCAGCGCTCGGCCCGCCGCGGCCTGGTCGGCACCGATCAGGACCAGCCCGACGACCGTGACGACGGCGAGGAACAGGTTGTAGAACCCCTGGTTGTACGCCATCTCGCGGGTTGCCGCGGCCTCGTCCGCGCTCATCTGGAAGGTGCGACGGGTGCGGGGGTCCTCCCAGCGGACGGACTCCATCACGAAGATCCAGACGTGGAGCGCAGCGGCCAGGGCAGCGAAGACGACGGCGAGGAGGGTCATAGGTGCATGATCGGCCCCCGTGGCGGTTCAGGCAGGGATGGTCGCCGTGTCGATGACGAAGCGGTAGCGCACGTCGGAGCCCACGACGCGGTCGTACGCCTTGTCGACGTCGTCGGCGGTGATGGTCTCGATCTCCGCGCCGATGCCGTGCTGCGCACAGAAGTCGAGCATCTCCTGGGTCTCGCGGATGCCGCCGATGTTCGACCCCGCGATGCTGCGACGCCCGCCGATGAGGGAGAAGACGGCGAACTGCTGCTTGTTCTCCGGCGCTCCGACGAAGACCATCGTGCCGTCGAGCGCGAGCGTACGGAGGTAGGCGTCGACCGGGAGATCTGCCGAGACGGTGTTGATGATGAGGTCGAACGACCCGCGCAGGCGCCGGAGCGTGTCACGGTCGCCCGTCTCGTAGTGGTCCGCGCCGAACCGGAGACCGTCGTCCTTCTTCGACCATGTGTGGCTGAGGACGGTGACCTCGGCGCCGAGCGCGTGAGCGATCTTCACCGCGAGGTGCCCGAGGCCGCCCATGCCGACGACGGCGACCTTCGTTCCCGGGCCGGCGCCCCAGTGCCGCAGCGGCGAGTACGTCGTGATGCCGGCGCAGAGCAGGGGAGCGGCGACGTCGAGGGAGATGCCGTCCGGGATCGCGAGCACATAGCTCTCGTCGACGACGATCTGCGTCGAGTAGCCGCCGTAGGTGGGGGAGCCGTCGGCGTACCGGCTGTTGTACGTCGCGACGTTGCCGCGCTCGCAGAACTGCTCCTCGCCAGCGAGGCAGTTCCGGCACTCGCGGCACGAGTCGACGAAGCACCCGACGCCGACGCGGTCGCCGACCGCGTGCTTCGTGACGCCGGCACCGACGGCGCTGACGACGCCGGCGATCTCGTGGCCGGGGACCATCGGGAAGATCGAGGCACCCCACTCCTCACGTGCCTGGTGGATGTCGGAGTGGCAGATGCCGGCGTATGCGATGTCGAGGAGGACGTCGTGCTCGCCGAGCTCGCGGCGCTCGATGGTCGTGCGTTCGAACGCGGCCCCGGCGGACGGGGTGATCAGGGCAGGCACGGTGATGGTCATCGCTACTCCTCACAGGCGTCGGGCAAGGCGTCGTCGAGTCTTGCAGACCGGTCCCGTCGCCTGGGGTCGGTCCCTCCGGGTGTCACGCGCGGTGCTCCGGGTACCCCTGGGCGTGAAGTCGATCGTCTCCGCGGCCTCGGACGGCGATGCCGCGCCTGTGCGACCGCGCGCTTCGTCGCGCGGTGAGACGGCGGTGAGGCGCCGACGTGGTCAGTGCCTGCGTCCGACCTCGGCGGAGACGAGCCAGGCCGGCAGCTGCGCGAGGTCGTCCGGCGGCAGGCCCAGGATCCTCGTGGCCAGCCCGTCGGGGTGGAGGGTCCTGGGCCACGGATCCGTGAGCGCCGCGACGATGGCGTCCTCGTCGAGACCGGCGAGGACCAGCGCGGCGATCTCGTCGCGGTTGACGCCCAGCGGAAGGTCCCCGTTGCCGAGGTCGGTCCCGTAGAGCACGCGGCCGCCGGCGTCGTGGAAGCGGCCGAGGTTGTCGACGGCGGCCCTCTGGGCATCCTCGTCGTGCGCGTGGATCGCGAGCGTCGAGATCCAGCGCTGACCGACGCGCGCGGCGCGGCGGAGGAGGCCGTCGTCGACCTGCTCGGTCCACGGGGTGTGCGCGAGCGCGTCGACGCCGGCGACGAGGGAGAGCTCCGTCATCCCCGCGCCCTCCACGTGCGCGACGACGGGAACCTCGCCCGCACGGGCTGCCGTGACGACCGCGGCAAGGGTGCCCGCGTCGAGCACCGGGCCGGCGTCTGCGTTCAGGGTCACCTTGACCACCGAGGCCCCGTACGCCAACTGGTCGGCGACGGCCTCTTCGGCATCGCCGGGGGAGCGGACCTCCCGAACAGCGCCGTCGGGACACCACGCCCGTCCGGACGGGTAGCCGCCCGGTGCGGCGAGGAACGCGCCTGCGAACCGGACGTACGGAGCGCCCTGGTCGGCGGCAGCGGTTGCGTCCCGAGCCGACCTCGCGACGACGGCGGGGTTCCCGCCGAGGTCGACGACACCTGCGAGCCCGGTGCCGCGCAACCGGTCGGCCCCGACGAGCTGGAGGTGGACATGGTGGTCGACGAACGGCGGCAGCCAGGTCGCCCCGCTCACCTCAGCTGCCGATCTCGGTCCGGACGGCGAACAGCTCGGGGAAGAAGGTGAGGTCGAGCGCCCGCTGCAGGAACGGGATACCGCTCGAGCCGCCGGTGCCGCGCTTGTGCCCGATGATCCGCGCGACCGTGCGCAGGTGGCGGAAGCGCCAGAGCTGGAAGTTCTCCTCGAGGTCGACCAGCTCCTCGCACGTCTCGTACGCCGACCAGTTCGCCTCGGTGTCGGCGTAGATCGCGGTGAAGACCGGCACGAGCTCGGGGGAGAACGTCCACGCCTTCGTCACGTCGCGCGCGAGCACCGACTCCGGGATCGGGTAGCCGGCACGGGCGAGGTAGCGGACGAACTCGTCGTAGAGCGTCGGCTCCTCGAGCAGACGGCGCAGCATCGCCTGCTGCGTGGGCTCGGCGTCGAACACCTTGATCATCGCGGCGTTCTTGTTGCCGAGGACGAACTCGACGGCGCGGTACTGGTACGACTGGAACCCGCTCGCGTTGCCGAGCACCCCGCGGAACTGGGCGTACTCCGACGGCGTCAGCGTCGCCAGCACCGACCACTGCTCGGCCAGCGTCGCCTGGATGTGCTTGACGCGTGCGACGCGCTTGAGCGCCGGCCCGAGCTCGTCCTCGCGCAGCAGCCGGCACGCGCTCTCGAGCTCGTGCAGCACGAGCTTGAGCCACAGCTCGGTGGTCTGGTGCTGGACGATGAAGAGCAGCTCGTCGTGGTGGGCAGGCCTGCTGACCGGACGCTGAGCGGACAGCAGGGTGTCGAGGTCGAGGTAGCCGCCGTACGTCATCCGGTCGCGGAAGTCCGTGACGACGCCTTCCTCTACCGTGCGGGTGTTGTCGTGCACGCCGTCGGGTGCTTCTGCTGAGCTCACCTCGTCACCGTATGCGATTCGCTCTGGCGCCAGGCCCCGACGGTGACGGTTCCTCTGCATCGAGGTGCTCGACGCCCCTGAGCACGGCTAGGATCTCGTCCGCGGCACGATGTCGGCGCAGGGTGCGCCTTCCGACGGAAGGGGAGCGCGCATGGGCGGCGACTCGCTCGACCAGGTGATCTTCTGGGGGGTCGTGGCGGCACGGCTCCTCGTCCCGCTGCTCGTCTTCAAGTACCCGCTCCCGGCGATCGTCGCGTGCATGCTGCTCGACGGGGTCGACCAGACCGTGTTCCAGACGTTCACGTCGCTCGATCTCTCGCACTACCAGAGCTACGACAAGGCGTTGGACATCTACTACCTGGCGCTCGCGTACGTGGCGACGATGCGCAACTGGACGAGCCGACCCGCGTTCGAGGTGGCGCGGTTCCTCTTCTTCTACCGGTTGGTCGGCACCACGATCTTCGAGCTGACGGGCGGAACGCACCGGTGGCTGCTGCTGGTCTTCCCCAACACCTTCGAGTACTTCTTCATCTTCTACGAGATCGTGCGCACGCGATGGGACCCCAAGCGCTTCTCCCCGCGGTGGTGGATCGCGGCGGCCGCGGTGATCTGGATCGTCGTCAAGCTTCCTCAGGAGGCGTGGATCCACGTCTTCAAGCTGGACCTCACCGACACGATGCGCGACGTCGCGTGGTTCACGCCGGCCCTCGTGCTCGCGGTCCTCGCTCTCGCGGCGGTCTTCTGGTTCGCCGTACGCCCGCGGCTCGCGCCGCCCGACCACGCCTGGCAGCTTGCCGCCGACCCGCTCCCGGCGGCGCTCGACGACGAGCGTGAGCGCGCCGCCGCGCGGGTCGCCCATGGCAAGGTCTTCGACCGGTGGCTCCTCGAGAAGGTCGTGCTCGTCGCGCTCGTGAGCGTGATCATCGCCAACATCGTCCCGAGCGTGACGGCGACTCCGCTGGAGATCGCCCTGAGCTGCGCGGTGCTGGTCGTCGTCAACTCCTTCCTCGGCCTGTGGACCGCCCGCCGCGGCGGCGGTGTCGAGTCGGCAGCCGCGGCGTTCTTCGTCCTCTCCGGGATCAACATCGGGCTCGTCCTCGTCGCGAGCTTCGTGCTTCCCACCAACGAGCAGTTCTTCCTCACGGCAGGGTTCTTCTTCGTGTTCCTCCTGACACTGATCGTCAGCCTGTACGACCGGTACCGGCCCGTCCTCGACGTCCGTACGCAGGACGGACGCCCGCCCGCGCCCGTGCGCGGGCCGATCCCGACCGGTGAGGTGGAGTCGCTGTGATGAGCCCTGCACCCGGACCGGCCGGCAAGCGCGGTGTCCTCGTCCTCGTCACCGGCGGCACGGCCACCATGGGCGGCGGCGCTGACGGGCTCGAGGTGACGGCCGAGGGCATCGACGGCCTCCGGGCGATCGTCGACGCCTGGTCGATGGCGCATCAGGTGCCTGCCGACGTGGTCCTCGACCACCCCCTGCGGGACAGCTCCGAGATGGGGCCGGCCGACTGGACGCGTTGGTACCGCCAGATCCGGGCCGCACTGCCGTCCATCGTGGGTGTCGTCGTCGTCCACGGCACCGACAGCATGGCCTTCAGCGCGGCCGCTCTCGCGTACGCGCTCGCCGACGCCCCGCGACCGGTCGTCCTCACCGGCGCCCAGCGTGGACCGGCCGAGCCCGACAGCGACGTGGCGGACAACCTGCGCCTGGCGCTCGACACGGTCGTGGCCGGCCGTGGAGGCGTGTCGCTGGCGTTCGCGGGCCAGGTGCGGGCGGCGGCGACCGTCTGGAAGCGCTCCACCACCGACCTCGACGGGTTCGCGGGCCTGGTGGGGACGAGCCGACGGCTGTCCCTCTACCTTCCGCTGGCCACGTTCGACGGCTACGACGAGGACCGCTTCGTGGCGCTCGCGACCGTCACGCTGGAGCAGTGGCACGATCAGCTGATGTGGTCCCGTACGCCGGCCGGGGTGGTCCTCCGCGTCTTCGGAGGTGGCACGGCGCCGTCCGACAAGGTCGCGTTCGAGCGGCTCGCCGCGCTGCGCGAGGCGGAGATCCCCGTGGTCGCCGTGAGCCAGATCCCTGCGGCTGCCGTCGATCTCCGTCGGTACGCGGCCGGTCGCGGTCTGCTCGAGCACGGCGTCGTGAGCTGTGGCTGCATGACGGCCGAGGCGGCGTACGCGAAGCTCCACCACCTCGTCGCGAGCGGGCTCCCGTACGACGAGGTCCGGCACCTTCTGGCCGTCGACCTCGTCGGAGAGGGTCGCACCCGCGGCTGACGCGGGAAGGGCACCCCTCTTCTCCGAGCGTCTGACCCAGGATGTCCGAATAGTCCTTTTACAACCCAGGCGTCCCTGACCCTCGCGCGGAGGGACGCTCGTTGACGGTGCGCTCGCCCCGACCGGCCGCCACGCCGCCGCACCCAGCGACGGCGGTCTCGGGAACCCATCACGCGAGGAGAACACCATGGCCACCACCATCGGGAACGAGACCGCGACCGGTGAGGACCCGCCTCCCACACCTGAACCAGCGCCCACGACGCCGACCCGGCCCGTCCACCACGGGGCACCGCAGCGTGGGGTCGACATGATCCCCTCGTCGTCGTTCGCCACCGGCCGCTTCGGCCGCATGTTCCGTCACCTGCCCGTCTTCTCCCACACCGCCGACGACATGACCGCGCTGGCACAACGGATGGTCGAGCCCGCCGGCCCTCCGACGGAGAACCCGGACATCCCGTCGGGCTACACCTACTTCGGGCAGTTCGTCGACCACGACATCACCTTCGACCCGGTGTCGAGCCTGCGACGTCAGAACGACCCGGACGCGCTGCACAACTTCCGGACCCCGCGGTTCGACCTCGACTCGGTCTACGGCAGAGGGCCCGCCGATCAGCCGTACCTGTACGACGACTCGGGACCGGTCATCAAGATGCAGCTCGGGGAGGACGTCGGCGTCGTCCCCGGCGAGACCAGCGGTGCGGGCCCGGACCTGCCCCGGAACGCGCCGCGTCTGCGTGGCGGCGAAGAGGTCTTCTTCGGGCGCGCCCTCACCGGCGACCCGCGCAACGACGAGAACCTCCTGGTGTCACAGCTCCACCTCACGATGCTGCAGTTCCACAACCGTGTCGCGGACGTCGTCGGGGCGACCACGCCTCTCACCGGCGACGACGCGTTCAAGGAGACGCAGCGCCTCGTCCGCTGGCACTACCAGTGGGTCGTCGTGCACGACTTCCTGAGGCGCATCGTCGGTCAGGCGGTCGTCGACGACATCCTTCGTACGCAGAGCTACGTCTCGGACCCGAGCGGCTCGACGATCGCGCTCGTGCGCCCGACGTTCCAGTTCTACAAGCCCAAGAACACCGCGTACATCCCGGTGGAGTTCGCGGTGGCCGCGTACCGGTTCGGACACTCCATGATTCGAGGCCGCTACCACATCAACGACTTCGTGAAGAACGCTCGCGGCGACCAGGGGCCGATCCCGATCTTCGGCTCCGAGCTGCCGCCGGACGAGCTCTCGAACCTCAACGGCTTCCGCAGGCTGCCGCCCCAGTGGGCGGTCGAGTGGAAGTTCCTCGTCGACATGCCCGGCGCCGACACGCCGCCTCAGCCGTCCCTGCCGATCGACACGAAGCTGGCCCGTCCGCTGGCGGACCTGCCGCTGTCGGTCGCTGCGCACCCGCCGCACGCGCTCGCGGAGCGCAATCTGCAGCGCGGTGTCGCCCTCGGGCTGCCGTCGGGGACCACGGTGGCGCGCGCGATGGGGCTCGACCCGCTCGACGCCGACACCCTCGGCATCGGCGACCTCAGCGAGGACCTGCGGCTGCACCCGCCGCTGTGGTTCTACGTCCTCAAGGAGGCCGAGGTGCTGGCGCAGGGCAAGACGCTCGGGCCGGTCGGGGGCCGCATCGTCGCCGAGGTGCTGCTGGGGATGCTCGACGAGGACCCGCTCTCGTACCTCGGTGTCGAACCCAACTGGAAGCCGCAGGCGCCGATGGCGCGCGACGACGGCACGTTCGACCTGCCCCAGCTGATCCGGTTCGCGAAGGAGGTCTGAGGAAGGACGGAGCCAAGGAGGCCGTCAGCGCCCGAAGCGACGTTCGCCGAAGGCAGGCTTCTCCTTGCGGACGTTCGCCGCTCGAGCGACCGCGGTGTTCTTGGCCAGGAGCATCGCGAGCTGCAGACGTCGCTCGACGGCGAACGCGCGCCGTGGTGAGGCGTGCCGCGTGCGGTTGAGAAGCGCCTTGGAGGCCGCCACGGAGTCGGGGGAGCGGGCGATGATCGCCTCGACGAGCTCACGCGCCGGAACGTCGGGGTCGCCCGCGACACCACTGACCAGTCCGAGCGTGTGAGCCGTCGTCCCGTCCACCACCTCACCGGTCATCGTGAGGCGCCGGGCGACGTCGCCGCCGACGAGCTCGCGGAGGCTGGCGGTGCCGCTCATGTCGGGGACCAGGCCCCACTTCGCCTCGAGCACCGACCAGCGCGCGTCCGGCGTGGTGAACCGGAAGTCGGCTGCCGTGGCGAGCTGCAGACCGGCGCCGTAGCAGTGCCCGTGGACCACCGCGACGACCGGCACCGGCAGCTCGCGCCACACCCACACCGCGTGCTGGAAGAGGTTCTGGCCACGAAGCGGGTTCGGGACGAACGAACGGACGATGGTGGAGGGACTGCTCACCACCGACGCGAAGTCGAGCCCTGCGCAGAACGCGTCGCCCTCGCCACGGAGGACGACGGCGCGGATCGAGCGGTCCTCGCGCACGCGCCGTGCGGTGGTGACGAGCTCGCGCAGCATCGCGATGTCGACGCCGTTGAGCTTCGCCGGGCGGTTGAGGGAGACGGATGCGACAGGGCCGTCGACGTCGAGCAGGACACGGGGCTCGGGCATGGGCGCAATGTTACTCATCGGTAGGCGCCTACGGTGTCCGCATGAGCGTGCCGCCGCCGATCCACGTCGGGATCTCCGGGTGGAGCTACGCGCGGTGGCACGGCGACTTCTACCCCGACGAGGTGTCGCAGCGCGACGAGCTGGCGTACGTGGCCTCCCGGCTGGCCACGGTCGAGGTCAACGCGAGCTTCTACCGCCTCCAACGTCCCTCGACGTACGAGCGCTGGTACGACCGCACACCTGAGGCCTTCCGGTTCGCCGTCAAGGGCAGCCGCTACCTCACGCACCAACGGCGGCTGAACGACGCCGAGGTCCCGCTCGCGACGTTCCTCGCGTCGGGCGTCCTCGCGCTGCGCGACAAGCTGGGGCCCTTCCTGTGGCAGCTCCCCGCCGCCGGTGCGCCGACTCCCGAGCGCCTGGACGCGTTCTGCGCGCTCCTGCCGCGCACGTACGGGGCCGCTGCCGCGCTCGCCGCGCTCCACGGCCCCCAGCTGACCCCGGACCGGGCCTGGCTGCCACCCGCTGACACCGGGGCGGAGCGACCGCTGGCGCACGCGGTCGAGATCCGCAGCGACGAGGCGCTGGACGAGGTGACGGAGATCCTCCGCCGGCACGGCATCGCCCTGGTCGTCTCCGACGGAGCGGGCACCTGGCCCATGATCGAGCGCGCGACGGCCGACCTCGCGTACGTCCGCCTCCACGGCCACACCGTGCTGTACCACGGCGGCTACTCCGACCACCGGCTCCGGCGCTGGGTCGAGCGGATCCGCGCGTGGGACGTCGAGACCTGGGTGTACTTCGACAACGACGCCGACGGCCGTGCCCCCTACGACGCGGAGCGGCTCGCGCGGCGGCTGCGACGCAGCGTGCCATCGCAGTAGATGTGGAGTGGGTCATACGATTCCTGGGCCGGTCGCGACCTCGGACGCCCCCGTCGACACGTGAACTAGGCTTGCGCGCGTGAGCACCACCACTCCCGCCGCATCGCGCCACTCGTGGCGTGGTGCCCGTGCGGGTGTGGCTGCCTCCCTCGCCGTGTGCGTGGCGCTCCTCGGGCACCTCGCCGGCGGAGGACGCGCCCCTGACGCGTTGGCCGTGGCCGTGACCGTCGTGGTGGCCGGCCTGGTCGCGCACCGCCTCGCGGCACGCCGTTGGACCGTCCGCACGCTGACCGCTCTCGTCGTCGGTGTCCAGGGCGGGGTGCACCTGTGGTGCGCGACCACCGCACCCTCTGCGCCGGGATCGGCCACGGCCTCCTCCGGCGCGATGCTCCTGGGCCACGCGCTGGCGACCGTCGCGACCGTCGCTCTCCTGCAGCACGGGGAGCAGGCCCTCTCGGCACTGACGGAGCTGCTGGTCGCCCGCCCGCTCCGTCGGCTCGGCTACGCGCTCGCGCCGGCCGGACGGCGCGGCGCTCCCGTCCTCGAGACCGGCGTGGCCGACGGGTCGGCGGCCCGTCTCCACCACCTCCTGCTCGGTGCGGCCCTGCGGCTGCGCGGTCCGCCTGCCGGCGTCTGAACGCCGTGCACACGACCCCCTGAGCAGAGAGAACCCATCCCATGAACAAGACCGTCCTGCGCTCCGGCATGCTCGCCGGAGCAGCAGCACTCGCCCTCGTCACCGCAGCCCCCGCGTCCGCCCACGTCGGCGTGGACGCGCCGGACGCGGCGAAGGGCGGCTGGTCCACCCTGTCGTTCCGCGTGCCGACCGAGTCGGACACCGCCAGCACCACCGCGCTCACCGTCACGTTCCCGGAGGGGACGGACTTCGAGTACGTCGCCACCAGGACCAAGCCGGGCTGGACCGTGTCGAAGGTCGACGGCACGTCCGTCACCTGGACCGCCGAGAAGGGCAACGGCATCGCGCCCGGAGAGTTCGACGTCTTCGACCTGCGCGTCGGACCGCTGCCGACCGACGTGGACACCCTCGAGCTCCCGGCCACCCAGACGTACTCCGACGGCACGTCGGTCGCCTGGGACCAGCCGACGCCCGAGAACGGGGAGGAGCCCGACCGTCCGGCGCCGGTCGTCACGCTCGCCGACGCGTCCGAGGACGGCCACGGCGCCCACGGGGCGGACGCGGCGGAGGGTGACGACGAGGCCGCGGAGTCGGAGGACTCCGGCGGGGTCGACGGGTGGCTGGTGGGCGGCATCGCCGTCCTCGCGCTCGCCGTCGGCGCGCTGGCCACGGCTCTGGTCCGCAGGGGACCGCGTTCCTGATGAGGCCCGCTGCGACGAGCGCCGTCCTGACGAGCACAGCCGTACGTGGCCTGCGCGTCGTCGTGATCGCCTGCCTCGCCGCCGCCGGGCTGCTGGTCCTCAGCAGCCCGGCGGCGGTCGGTCATGCCGTCCTGGTGTCGAGCACGCCCGAGGACGGCTCGACGGTCGCCACGATGCCGGGTGAGATCGTCCTGACGTTCAACGAACGTGTCACGACTCCCGCGTACGTCGTGGCCGAGGCGCCCGACGGTACGGAGGTAGCCTCGGGAGAGGCCCGTACGGACGGGACACGCGTACGCGCGACGACGCGGCCCGCCGACATCGCGGGGGAGTACCGCATCTCCTACCGTGTCGTCTCGGCCGACGGCCACCCGATCAGCGGCTCGGTGTTCGTCACCGTCACCGAGGGGCGTACCGTCGAGAAGACCCGCGACGGCGACGACGAGCACCACGCCAGTTCGGGGTTCCTGCACGAGCACCGCGCCCACTTCCTGTGGGGAGCGGCCGGGGTGATCGCCGCCGCTGCGCTGCTGCTGTGGCCCCGCCGCCGCGAGGAGAAGGAGGACGCGCGATGACGGCGTCGACACGTTGGGTCGTGGCCGCTTTCCTCGCCACGTTCGCCACCCTCTACGTCGCGCTGGCGCTCGGTGCCGCGCTGCCCGAGCCGACACCGCCCGGGATCCCGGACCCTGGGGTGCTGACCGGGTGGGCCGTCCCCGTGGCACGTCTGGTCTCCGACCTGGCGGGAATCGTCACGGTCGGCTTCCTCACCACCGCCGCGTTCCTGCTGCCGTCGAGCGGTCGGGAGGTGCAGGGCCTCGCCGCGCGCTGCGTCCGTCTCTCGTCGTGGACCGCCCTGGCGTGGGCCGGGTCGACGCTGGTGCTGTTCGTCTTCAGCACGTCGCTGCTCTTCCTCGCGCCTCCGTCGGCCCTGTCGTGGGGCCTCCTGCGTGAGTACGGGACCGGCGCCGAGACCGGTCGGGCGCAGATCGCGCAGATCGTGATCGCGCTCCTCGTCGCCGTCCTCGCCCGACGGACGTTCAGCGTGCGCGCGGCCGCTCTCCTGCTGGGTCTCGCGCTGGGCGGATTCGTCCCGCAGGCGATGTCCGGCCACTCCGCGGGCTCGGGGTCGCACGACCTCGCCGTCGTGAGCATGATGCTCCACCTCGTGGGTGCGGCCCTGTGGGTCGGAGGTCTCGCCGGCCTCGCCTGGGTCGCCGTCCGAGGAAGCCGGCGCCTCCCGGCCGCGGTGACACGCTTCTCAGGCCTTGCGGTGTGGTGCGTGGTGATCCTCGCCGTCTCCGGCGCCGTCAATGCCGCTACCCGGATCCAGGGTCTCTCCGACCTCGACTCGCGCTACGCGCTGCTGGTCGGCCTGAAGGTCGCTGCGATCGCGGCGCTCGCCGGACTCGGTCTCGTGCACCGTCGCCGTACGGTCACCGCGCTCGCGCAGGCCGACGGCCTGGCGGACGACGCCGCTGTCCGAGGCGCTGCACGCCGCCTGTTCCTGCGCATCGCCGCGGTCGAGGTGGTCGTGATGGGCATGACCGTCGCGGTGGCCGTGGCGCTGTCGCGTACTCCGACGCCCCGCCCCGACGACCTCTACGACACGACCGTCAACGCGATCCTCGGCGGGCCGCTCCCGCCCGAGCCGACCTTGTGGCGCCTCCTGTGGGGCTTCACGCCCAACGGCGTCGGGCTCGCCGTCGTCGGCCTCTGTCTGGCGCTCTACGTCAAGGGTCTGCTCGTGATGCGCCGTCGCGGGGACCGCTGGCCCGTGGGTCGCACGATCTCGTGGATGGCCGGGCTCGTGATGGTCGCCTGGGCGACCTTCGGCGGCCTGGGTGTCTACTCCCACGTGCTGTTCAGCGCGCACATGGTCTCGCACATGATGCTCAGCATGGTGGCCCCGATCCTCCTGGTCCTCGGAGCCCCGGTGACGCTCGCGCTCCGCACGCTGCCGGGCGCGCGGGCCAAGGGCGACGTGTCGCCCCGGCAGATGCTCGTCTCGTTCCTGCACTCGCGTTTCGTCAGCCTGGTCACCCACCCGCTGTTCGCGACGGCGATCTTCGTCGGCAGCCTGTACGGGCTGTACTTCACCCCGGTGTTCGAGACCGCGATGGAGAGCCACATCGGGCACGGGCTGATGGAGCTGCACTTCCTCGCCGCGGGCTCGCTGTTCTACTACGTCATCATCGGCGTCGACCCGTCGCCGCGGCGGATCGCGCCGCTGTGGCGGTTCGTGCTGCTGATGGTGACGATCCCGTTCCACGCGTTCTTCTCCATCAGCCTGATGGCGATGACCGGCGTCATCGCCGAGGGCTACTACCGACAGCTCGACCGTCCGTACGCGACCGACCTGCTCTCCGACCAGTACCTCGGTGGTGGCATCGCGTGGGCGATGGGCGAGGTGCCGCTGGTCATCGTCATGGCGGCGCTGTTCGTGCAGTGGTTCCGTTCCGACTCGCGTGACGCCGTCCGTCACGACCGCAACGCGCGCAAGACCGACGACGCCGACCTCGCGGCGTACAACGCCTATCTCGCAGGACTCGCGGAGCGCCCGGAGGTGCCGCGCCGGGGTGGGGCGCCGAGCCGTGCGCCGCAGACAGGTGGCCCCGACGACGACGAAGCCCGGCCGGAGTCGTCCGACCGGGCTTCGCAGGGGTGAGGCTCTACGGCGTGTAGAGCGTCGTCGTGTTCGTGCGTGCGGCCTCGAAGCGCGCCTGCACGTCCGCCCAGTTGACGATGTGCCACCAGGCCTTCACGTAGTCGGCCTTCACGTTCTGGTACTGCAGGTAGAACGCGTGCTCCCACATGTCGAGCATGAGGAGCGGGACCAGCCCGACCGGCAGGTTGCCCTGGTGGTCGTAGAGCTGGCAGATGATCGGCCGCTGGCCGAGCGTCTCCCACGCGAGGATCGACCAGCCGGAGCCCTGGATCCCGAGCGCGCTCGCCTCGAACTGCGCACGGAACTTGTCGAACGAGCCGAAGAAGTTGTCCAGCGCTGCGGCGAGCTCGCCGACCGGCTTGTCGCCACCCTCGGGGGACATGTTCGGCCAGAACACCGAGTGGTTCACGTGCCCGGCGAGGTTGAACGCGAGGTTCTTCTCCAGCAGGTTGACCGTCCCGAGCGACTCGTTGTCGCGAGCCTCGGCCATCTGCTCGAGCGCCGTGTTGGCGCCGTTGACGTAGGCGAGGTGGTGCTTGCTGTGGTGCAGCTCCATGATCTTGCCGGAGATGTACGGCTCGAGAGCTCCGTAGTCGTACGGCAGATCGGGCAGAGTGTAGTCAGCCACGTGTCCTCCATCGATTCTCTTGAGTTGTGCTCACAGTCTCGCAGCCCTCATGGCGGTGCAAGCGAGGGGTTCACCAGGCGACCACCGCTTCGGTCAGGGCCAACGGTTACTCTGGGGACCGACTTGGGACCGTCTGCCCCCACCTACGAACCGCCCGCTGAGAAACACCGCGAAGGAAACCAGTGACCGCCGCCCCGAACGCTTCGAGCGCCGAGCGCGTCCTGACCATCCCCAACGCGCTGAGCTTCGTCCGTCTCCTCGGCGTCCCGCTGTTCCTCTGGCTGGTGCTCGGACCCGAGGCCGACGTGCTGGCGCTCGTCGTCCTCGTGGTCTCGGGGATCACCGACTACCTCGACGGCTACCTTGCGCGCCGGCTCGGCCAGATGTCCAAGATCGGGGCGATCCTCGACCCGGTCGCGGACCGGCTCTACATCCTGGCGGTCGTCTTCGGGTTGGCGATGCGCGACATCATCCCGTGGTGGCTGGCGATCATGCTGCCGCTTCGGGACGTGATGCTGTTCGTGCTCGTGCCGTTCCTGCGCACCAGGGGATACAGCTCGCTCCCGGTGCACTTCCTGGGCAAGGCGGCCACCGCCGGTCTGCTCTACGCCTTCCCCCTCCTGCTCCTGGGTGACGACACGGGCACCGTGGCCGGCCTCGCCAACGTGTTCGGGTGGGCGTTCGCGATCTGGGGCGTCGGGCTCTACTGGTGGGCCGGTCTCCTGTACGTCTGGCAGGTGCGCCGGCTCCTGGCCACCGTCCCTCCGCTGAAGGCTCGCTGAGGAGCGCCGCGTGGCCGGTCGCCAAGGGGGGTCGAGGACGGAGCCCGCGTCGGGGACGGTCCCGTCAGCAGACGTGACGGGCAACTCCATGACCCTGCTCCAGAACATCACCGACCGCCCGATCGACGACGACTACTACACGCACGCGCCCCACGAGCGGACCAGCCGGGGGCGGGTGGCGGCGGTCGTGGTGATCGCCCTCATCGCGTTGCTGCTGACCCTCGCCGTGCTGCAGACTCGTGCCTCACGGCCGGAGGCCCAGAGCGAGCGGGCCGTGCTGATCGAGCAGATCGACCAGCGCAAGCGGGAGATCGACATCCACCAGCAGGAGGTCGCCGACCTGACTGTCTCCGTCTCGCGGCTGCGTCGCGAGCAGTCCGGCGCCGAGGCACTGGCGCGGGCACGCGAGCAGGGAGCGGTGGTCGGGACCGTCGCCGTCACGGGCCCTGCGCTGCGTGTCGTGGTCGACAACGCACCCGACGCGGACGACCAGCCCGAGGGGCGCGTGCGTGACAAGGACCTCCAGCTGCTCGTCAACGGTCTCTGGCAGGCCGGTGCCGAGGCGATCGCCATCAACGGCAACCGGCTGACCGCGATGTCGCCGATCCGCGCGGCCGGACAGGGGATCACCGTCAACTACCGCTCGCTCAGCAGCCCGTACGTGGTGACGGCGATCGGTAGCCCCCGTACGCTTCCCGGGAACTTCATCGACACGTCCGCTGCTCAGGTCTGGGCCGGCTACGAGGAGAACTTCGACATGCGCTTCGACATCACCGAGCGTGACGAGGCGACCTTGCCCGCCGCGCCTCGTCGCGCGACCACGATCCGTCATGCCGAGGTGCTGGAGGTGTCCGACAAGTGATCGCCGTCCTCGGCCTCGTCATCGGGGTCGCCCTGGGGCTGCTCTTCGAGCCGACCGTGCCCGCAGGTCTCCAGCCGTACCTCCCGATCGCCGTCGTCGCGGCGCTCGACGCGGTCTTCGGCGCCATCCGTGCTTACCTCGACGGGCGCTTCGACGACAAGGTCTTCGTCGTGTCGTTCATCTCGAACGTGCTCATCGCTGCGCTGATCGTCTTCGTCGGCGACCAGCTCGGCGTCGGCTCGCAGTTGTCGACAGGTGTCATCGTGGTCCTGGGGATCCGCATCTTCTCCAACGCCGCAGCGATCCGGAGGCACCTCTTCCATGCATGAGCGCACCGTGGGCACGGGCCGCCATGGCTGACCGCGACCCGGCGCCCGACACCGCGAAGGCCTGGGCGCGTGTCCGGCACGCCTTCCGAGCTCGTCCGTCGCGCGGTCAGTGGGTCGTGGCCGCGCTCTTCCTGCTGCTCGGTTTCGCCGCGGTGACCCAGGTGCGTTCCGCGAACGACGACCAGTACACCGGCATGCGCCGCGACGAGCTCGTGACGCTCCTGCAGACCCTGGACGGGGCCGACGACCGCCTGACGCAGCAGCGCTCGGAGCTCGCGGCGACCCAGCGGAGCCTCCAGCAGGACTCCGAGCGCAACCAGGCCGCCGTCGAGGAGACCCGTCGTGCGGCCGATGCGCTCGCCATCCTCGCCGGCACCGTCCCTGTCGTCGGACCCGGTGTGGTGATCACCGTCGAGGACCCGGACGAGACGGTCGGCGCGAGCACGCTGCTCAACGCCATCGAGGAGCTGCGCGACGCCGGTGCCGAGAGCATCCAGGTGAACGGCGTGGTCCGCGTGGTGGCGCAGTCGTACGTCACCGACTCCTCCAACGGCGTCGTCCGCATCGACGGTCGCGAGGTGAAGCGCCCCTTCGTGATCGAGGCGATCGGGGACTCCCATACGCTGGACCAGGCCGTGGTGTTCCGAGGGGGTCTCGCCGACCAGGTGGAGGCGCTCGGCGGAGAGGTCAACGTCGAGCAGACCGACGCGCTCGAGGTGACCGCACTGGCCGAGGAACGCGAGGCCGAGTACGCTCGGCCCGCACGTTGACGACGAGGAGAAGCGCCGTGATCCCCGAAGACCTCCAGTACACCGCGGACCACGAGTGGGTACGCCGCGACGGCGACGTGGTCACCGTCGGCATCACCGACTACGCCCAGGACCAGCTCGGCGACATCGTCTACCTCTCGCTCCCGGCCGTCGGTGAGGCGATCGAGAGCGGGGCAGTGGTCGGTGAGCTGGAGTCGACGAAGTCGGTGAGCGACCTCTTCGCTCCCGTCTCCGGCGAGGTCGTGTCGGTGAACGACGCACTCGAGTCGACCCCCGAGACGGTCAATTCGGACCCTTACGGACAGGGCTGGCTGATGACCGTCCGGGTCGCCGATCCGGGAGCGCTCGAGGGGTTGATGGACGCCTCCACGTACAAGGCGTCGATCGAGTCCTGAGACGGCTCCACATGCTGGGGTGTGTCGGTTGACCGCCCCCCAGCAGGCACGTAGGTTCAGTGCAACAGTGTCAACCTCGAGTTCCGGTTGAGAGTAACGAAGGGGATCCCCGCAATGTCGCGCACGAACGAGGACGATCCGACACCGGACGTCCCCGAGAGCCCGTCGGAGACGACGTCCACGATCTCGCTCCCACCGGCCCCCGACAGCGATCCGGGGTCGAGCGGCGGCCTGAGCGCGGACGACGCCGCGGCGCTCGACGCATTGCCTCCCGGATCGGCCCTTCTGGTCGTGCAGCGCGGCCCCAGTGCGGGGTCGCGGTTCCTCCTGGACACCGACGAGGTGTCTGCGGGGCGACACCCTGACAGCGACATCTTCCTCGACGACGTGACGGTCTCGCGCCGGCACGCGGTCTTCCGTCGCTCCGAGGGCGGGTTCACGGTGAGCGACGTCGGCAGCCTGAACGGCACGTACGTCAACCGTGACCGTATCGACGACGTGCGTCTCAACAGCCGTGACGAGGTCCAGATCGGCAAGTTCCGGCTGGTGTACTACCCGAGTGCTGCACGAGGCTCCGTGTCGTGACGCAGGCCGCGCCGAACGCCGCTCGCCTGAGCATCGGAGAGGTGCTCGACGAGCTTCGCGCGGACTTCCCTGACGTCTCGATCTCCAAGATCCGCTACCTCGAGACGGAGGGTCTGGTCGAGCCCGAGCGCACGCCTGCCGGCTACCGGAAGTTCTCGCGTGCCGACGTGGAGCGCTTGCACCTCGTCCTGCGGGTCCAGCGTGACACGTACTGGCCGCTCAAGGTGATCCGCCAGAAGCTCGACGACCTCGATCAGGGCTTCGTCAGCACCGACGACGAGGGCGTGCTCCAGGTGCCGCGCGTCATCATGTCCCCGGACGGGCTGCCGAGCGCCGACACGTTCGCCGCCGGCCCGCACGAGATGCGTTTTCGCCGGGCGGAGCTGCTTCAGGCCTCGGGCATCGACGCCGAGCTCCTCGACGAGGCCGAGCAGTACGGGCTGGTCGTGCCCGCCCAGGGCAGCTACACCGAGGCCGACGTCGTCATCGCGAAGACGCTCGGCGACCTCGCGGGCTTCGGGCTCGGGCCGCGCCACCTGCGCGCGTTCCGGAGCGCGGCCGACCGGGAGGTCGGTCTGGTGGAGCAGATCGTGGAGCCGCTGCGGCGGCGGCGTGACGTCGGCGCCGCGGCGCGGGCGGAGGAGGCAGAGCACCACGTCGCCTCGCTCTCGGTCGTCCTCCACGCCATGCTCGTCAAGAACGGACTCCGTCGTCGGGGGTAGTCTGAGATCGTGCGCGAGCTCGATGTTGTAGGCGTTCGGGTGGAGATGCCCACCAACAATCCTCTGGTGCTGCTCCGGGAGGTCTCGGGGCCGCGCTATCTGCCGATCTGGATCGGTGCGGTGGAGGCGACAGCGATCGCCTTCGCCCAGCAGGGCGTCGTTCCGCCGCGCCCGTTGACCCACGACCTTCTCAAGGACGTGATCGAGGCGATGGGCGACGAGCTGGTCGAGGTCCGGATCACGGAGGTCAAGGACCACGTGTTCTACGCGGTCCTCGTCTTCGCGTCGGGCGTCGAGGTGGAGGCCCGTCCCTCGGACTCCATCGCTCTCGCCCTGCGGACCGGCACGCCGATCTACTGCGAGGAGGACGTCCTCACCGAGTCCTCCGTGGGCGTGCCTGACGAGGAGGAGGAGGAGGTCGAGAAGTTCCGCGAGTTCCTCGACGAGATCACCCCCGAGGACTTCGAGCAAGGGGGTTCGTGATACCGGCCTCACCCTGGAGTCGAGGCCGAGGGTCGCTCCGGCGCGTCGCGGCGGATGTCGTTGACCCCCTCGGGGTCCGGCCCTAGTTTGAACGGGCAGATGACAGTGTGAGACGGAGGCTCTGGTGAGCGGCAAGCAAGACTCGACGACGCCGTACGACGGTGTCGATGCGGCACACGCGGCGGCTGGAGACCAGGGCCTTCTCTTCGACGACGACGTGGCCGCTCTCCCCGAGGACTCGGGGTTCCGCGGGCCGACGGCATGCAGTGCGGCAGGCATCACGTACCGCCAGCTCGACTACTGGGCCCGTACGGGGCTCGTCGAGCCGTCGATACGGGGCGCGGGCGGCTCGGGCACCCAGCGGCTGTACTCCTTCCGCGACGTGCTGCTCCTCAAGATCATCAAGCGCCTCCTGGACGCGGGCATCTCGCTCCAGCAGATCCGCACCGCGATCCAGCACCTGCGCGAGCGCGGCACCGACGACCTGACGACCGTGACGTTGATGAGCGACGGCGTGTCGGTCTACGAGTGCCGCTCCACCGACGAGGTCATCGACCTCCTGGCCGGCGGCCAGGGCGTCTTCGGCATCGCGATCGGCGGTGTGTGGCGCGAGATCGAGGGCACCCTGTCGGAGCTCCCCAGCGAGCGCGCCGTCTCCGACGACCCGTCCGACGAGCTGGCCGCGCGTCGCAAGTCCCGCCGCGTCGGCTGAGGACGCGAGAGCGCACGACTCGGGCTGCTAGCCTGAATCCGTATGGCCGAGCACGTCACGCGGGAGAGCCCGTGCAGCGTCGCGGCGCCGAAGGGGCAATTCCTCCCCGGAACCTCTCAGGCACCAGGACCGCGTGACCCAGGCACTCTGAAGCGCATCGCCGCGTGACAGAGGGGGAGGGTTGTCGACCGACCCACCCGAGCCTGCGGGAGTTCGCGATGAGCGACCAGTCCACCACGGAGACCTACTCCGGTTCGTACCAGCCGGCGCCGAGCCTGAGCGACCTTGCCGGTGTCGCACCGTTCTCCAGCCGCCACATCGGCCCCGATGCGGCGGAGCAGGCGGCGATGCTCGAGGCGTTGGGCTACGCCGACCTCGACACCCTCATGGCGGCGGCGGTGCCGAAGGGCATCCACCTCGGCGAGTCGCTGTCACTCCTTCCGCCGCTGTCCGAGCCGCAGGTGACCGCTGCCCTGCGCGCGCTGGCGGACCAGAACAACCCCGGCGTGGCGATGATCGGACTCGGCTACCACCCGACGGTGACGCCGCCTGTGATCCGACGCAACGTGCTCGAGGATCCTCGCTGGTACACCGCGTACACGCCGTACCAGCCCGAGATCTCGCAGGGCCGGCTCGAGGCGCTGATCAACTTCCAGACGATGGTCGCCGACCTCGCGGGCCTTCCTACGGCCAACGCGTCGCTCCTCGACGAGGGCACCGCTGCGGCCGAGGCGATGACGCTCACCCGGCGGGCCGTGCGCGCCAACGCCGACAAGCCGTTCGTGGTCGACATCGGCTGCCTCCCGCAGACGCTCGCCGTCGTGCGTACGCGCGCGGAGGCGATGGGCATCCCGCTGGTCGAGGCCGACCTCTCGCAGGGCCTCCCGGACGGCGACCTCTGCGGTGCGCTGATCGCCTACCCACGCGAGGACGGGTCGATCGTCGACCCGCAGGAGACCATCGCCGCGACGCACCAGCGAGGCGGCCTCGCCGTCGTCGTGACCGACCCGTTGGCCCTCACCCTGCTCGCGTCGCCCGGCTCGCTCGGCGCCGACGTCGTCGTGGGATCGAGCCAGCGCTTCGGGGTCCCGATGTTCTACGGCGGTCCGCACGCCGGCTTCATCGCCGTCAAGGAGGGCCTCGAGCGCCACCTGCCAGGTCGGCTGGTCGGCGTCTCCGTGGATGCGGAGGGGCGCCCGGCGTACCGGCTCGCGCTGCAGACCCGCGAGCAGCACATCCGCCGCGACCGCGCGACGTCCAACATCTGCACCGCGCAGGTCCTGCTCGCCGTCGTGGCGTCGATGTACGCCGTCTACCACGGGCCCGAGGGCCTCCGTCAGATCGCGTACCGCGTGCACCGCAGCGCTGCGGTGCTCGCGGAGGGGTTGCGCCAGCACGGCATCGACGTCGTGCACGACACGTTCTTCGACACCGTTGTCGCCGCGGTGCCCGGACGTGCCGACGACGTCGTCAGCGCGGCGCGCGCGGCAGGCATCCACCTCCGTCGCGTCGACGACGACCACGTCGGGGTCACGACGTCGGAGGTGACCACGCCGTCGCACCTCGAGACCGTGTGGGAGGCGTTCGGTGCCACGGACGTCGACCTGCCGGCCGTCGAGGCCACAGCGACCGATGCTCTGGCGGCGGCACCACCGCGTACCTCGCCGTACCTCACCCACGAGGTCTTCAACACCCACCACTCCGAGACCGAGATGCTGCGGTACATCACTCGCCTCGGTGACCGTGACTACGCGCTCGACCGCGGCATGATCCCGCTCGGCTCGTGCACGATGAAGCTCAACGGCACCACCGAGATGGAGCCGGTGAGCTGGCCGCAGTTCGCGGACCTCCATCCGTTCGTGCCCGGAGAGGACGCCCAGGGCACCCTCCGTCTCGTGAAGCAGCTCGAGTCGTGGCTCGCCGAGGTCACGGGCTACGCCGCGGTGTCGGTGCAGCCCAACGCGGGGTCGCAGGGTGAGCTTGCCGGACTCCTCGCGATCCGCGGCTACCACCGCAGCCGCGGCGACGACGCCCGCGACATCTGCCTCATCCCGTCCTCGGCCCACGGCACCAACGCCGCCTCCGCAGTGATGGCGGGCATGCGGGTCGTGGTCGTCAAGGCCACCGACGACGGCGAGGTCGACCTCGAGGACCTGCGGAGCAAGTGCAAGGAGCACGCGGACGACCTCGCCGCGATCATGGTCACCTACCCGTCGACCCACGGGGTCTACGAGCACGGCATCACCGAGCTGTGCGAGGTGGTCCACGAGTTCGGCGGGCAGGTGTACGTCGACGGGGCCAACCTCAACGCGCTTCTGGGGCACGCGAAGCCCGGGGAGTTCGGCGGCGACGTCAGCCACCTCAACCTGCACAAGACCTTCTGCATCCCGCACGGCGGCGGCGGTCCGGGAGTCGGCCCGGTGGCGGTCGCCGCGCACCTCAAGCCGTTCCTCCCCAGCCACCCGATGGCGCCGCTGGCCGAGGACCGCGAGGGGATCGGCACGATCAGCTCCGCTCCGTACGGGTCGGCCGGGATCCTGCAGATCTCGTGGGCGTACGTCGCGCTCATGGGCGCGCGCGGTCTCACCGAGGCGACCTCGGTGGCGGTCCTCAACGCCAACTACGTGGCCCACCGGCTGCGGGAGCACTTCCCGGTCCTGTACGCCGGCGACCACGGTCTCGTCGCGCACGAGTGCATCCTCGACGTCCGTCCGCTGACGAAGGCGACGGGTGTGAGCGTGGACGACGTGGCGAAGCGGCTGGTCGACTACGGCTTCCACGCCCCGACGATGAGCTTCCCGGTCGCGGGCACGCTGATGGTCGAGCCGACGGAGTCGGAGTCGCTCACCGAGCTCGACCGGTTCTGCGACGCCATGATCGCGATCCGCGCCGAGATCGAGGCGGTCGCGAATGGCGAGGTCGCCGTCGAGGTGAGCGCGTTGCGGCGTGCCCCGCACACGCTGAAGGCGCTCGCGGGTGACTGGGACCGCCCGTACGACCGCGACGCAGGTGCCTTCCCGTCGGGGAGCCACGTCGACAAGTACTGGCCGACCGTCGCCCGCATCGACCAGGCGTACGGCGACCGCAACCTTGCTTGCGCGTGCCCGCCTCCGGAAGCATTCGCGGAGTGACCACGCAGCAGCAGACCTCCGCCGTCCTTCCTTCGACCGCCGTCCACCTCGAGGCGGCCGTCGCCGCGGCCCAGGCGACGAGCCGCGTCCCCTCCCTGAGCGCCGCGGTGGTCCGCGATGGCGCGCTCGTCTGGCAGGGCCTCCGGGGCACGGCGGTGCGGGACGGAGAGACCGCGCGCCCCACGCCGGACACGCAGTACCGGATCGGGTCGCTCACCAAGACGCTCACCGCGGCGCTGGTGATGCAGCTCGTCGACGACGGCGCGCTCGACCTCGCCGACACCGTCGCCACGTACGTTCCCGAGGGGCCGTTCGCCGACGCCACGATCCGCGGGCTGCTGTCGCACGCGGCGGGTCTGCCGGCAGAGCCCGTCGGCCCGTGGTGGGAGCGCAGCCGCGGTCGCTCGTACGAGGAGCTGGTGGGCGCGAACGCCGACGCCTCGCGGGTCCTGGCGCCGGGGGAGCGGTACCACTACTCGAACCTCTCGTACGCGATCCTCGGACGCGTCGTGGAGGTGCTTCGCGGTGCACCGTGGGCCGACGTGCTGACGCAGCGCCTCCTCGCCCCGCTCGGGATGGCTCGCACGACGTACGCCGCGACGTCGCCGCACGCGGACGGCTACTCGGTCGAGGCGCTGACGGGGATGCTCGTCGCCGAGCCGCACCAGGACACGGGCGCGATGGCGCCGGCCGGTCAGCTGTGGAGCACGCCGGCCGACCTGTGCCGGTGGCTCGCCGAGCTGGCCCGCCCGACGTTGGTGACCACCGCCTCGCTCACCGCGATGACGACCCCGCAGTCGGCTGACCCCGACGAGAAGGGCGCCGGAGCGTACGGCCTGGGGCTGCGGCTGTCGGTCGCGGGTGAGCGCGTGCTGGCCGGTCACGGCGGGTCGATGCCGGGATTCCTCGCGGGGGCGTACGTGGACCGCGACTCCGGCGTCGGTGCGGTGGTCCTCGCCAACACGGCGTACGGCCTCGACGTCAGCGGGCTGCCGCGCACGCTGATCGAGACGGTGCTCGCCCACGAGCCCGTCATCGCCCCGGAGTGGACACCGACCCGCGAGCTGCCGGAGGGGGCGCGCGAGCTCCTCGGCACGTGGCACTGGGGTCACCAGCCGTTCACGATGGCCTATGACGGCAACGTGCTCTGCCTTGCCGCCGACGGTGGTCGCGCGTTCACGTTCGCGCCGGACGGGCCCGACCGGTGGATCGGGCTCAGCGGCTACTCGCACGGCGAGACGCTGCAGGTGGTGCGACGCGAGGACGGCTCGCTCAGCCACCTCGACATCGGCACCTTCTGCTACACCCGCGTGCCGTACGATCCGTCGGTCCCGATCCCGGGTGCCGGCGACGACCGACGCTGAGACCGGTGGGGAGAGCCCCGGGGGCACGTTCGGGGCGATCACCGATTCGGGGGAGGGCGTGCAGCGGCGACGGTGGAGGCATGAGTCGTCCTCTCCTGCGCGCCGTCCTCGGAGCATCGCTCGCCACGTCGCTCGTCCTCGTCCCTCCCGCCGCGACGGCGCTCACGCCCGAGCCCCGGACCGAGGCGGTGCTCGACGAGCCTCTCCCGGCGCTCGACCCCGAGCTCCTCCGGTCGACGATCGGAGACCTTGCGCGGCCGGAGGCCACGTCCGCGCAGCTGAAGGTCGCCGGCACAGCCGGCAGCTGGTACGGCAGTGCGGGCACTGCCGATCGACGGACCGGACGCAAGGTCGGACCGTACGACCGGTTCCGCGCCGGCAGCATCACGAAGATGTTCGTCGCGACCGTCGTCCTCCAGCTGGTCGCTGAGCGACGCCTGCGTCTCGGCGCCCCGGTCCAGCACTACCTTCCGGGCCTGCTGCCACGGTCGTACGCGTCCATCACCGTCGGCAACCTGCTGAACCACACGAGCGGGTTGCCCGACATGACGGGACCAGGGGTTCCTGCGGTCGGCACGCCGGAGGAGGTTCTGGCGACGCGTCGGGACCGGTGGACGCCCGAGCGCCTTGTCGCGACGCAGACCCGGGGGCCGCTGAAGTTCGCTCCAGGTACGCGCCAGGAGTACCGGGGGGTGAACTACGTCCTTCTCGCGATGCTCGTCGAACGGAGAACGGGCCGCCCGTACGGCGAGGAGGTCGACCTTCGGCTCCTGCGCCCGCTGGGTCTGCACGACACCGTGATCCCGGGACGCGACCGTCACCTCCACGGGCGTCACGTCCGCGGCTACCTGCGCACGACCGATCAACGTCTGGTCGACGTCACGGTGTTCGACCAGACGGTCGCCTACGGTGAGGGCGAGCTCGTCACCACGAGCCACGACCTCGACCGCTTCGTCGCCGCCCTCTTCGCAGGGCGACTCCTCCCCGCGGCGCAGCAGGCGAGTCTCATGACCCTCCCGCCCCCCTCGGTCCGGACCTGGGCTGTCGGGGGAGCCGACGGGGGACCGGCCCGGTACAGCATGGGCCTCCAGACGGTGACGGTGAACGGGGTGACCTTCTGGGGGAAGACCGGCGAGACGTACGGCTACCAGACGGCCGCCTTCTCCACGGTCGACGGGCGTCGTCGGCTCGTCCTCTCGACCACGCCGACCGGCGACGACGAGACCCAGGTCCCGATGGCCGCGCGCGTCGCCGACGTCCTCACCCGCCGGTAGTGCAACCGACGTGGCTGGGTCAGCTGCCGAGAAGGCCGCGGTCGTACGCCCTGGCCACGGCGGCGGCGCGGTCTCTCACGCCGAGCTTCTCGTAGACGTGTCCGAGGTGAGTCTTCACGGTGGCCTCGCTCACGAAGAGCGTCTTGGCGATCTCGCGGTTGGAACGCCCGCGCGCGACGAGCGTGAGGACCTCGGCCTCTCGGGAGCTCAGCTCCTGGGACCGGGACCGCACCCGTGAGACGACCCGCGTCGCGACCGCGGGGGACAGCACCGACTCGCCTCGGGCGGCGGCGCGGATCGCCGAGAAGAGATCGTCACGACGGGCGTCCTTGAGGAGGTAGCCGGTCGCCCCGGCATCGAGCGCGGCCATGATGTCGCGGTCGGTGTCGTACGTGGTGAGGACGAGCACGCGACCGGTGAAGCCCTGCTCGTGCAGCGCCGCGATCGCGTCGACACCCCCGCCGCCCGGCATCCGCAGGTCCATCAGGACGACGTCCGGGTGCAGCGTCGTCGCGAGGCGGACACCGGCCGGCCCGTCCGACGCCTCTCCGACGACCTCGAAGTCGGGCGCAGACTCGAGCATGCCGCGCAGACCGTCGCGGACCACGGGGTGGTCGTCGACCAGCAGGAGGCGGAGCACGGGCTGGGTCATCGCGGACCTGACGGTACGCGGAGCGAGACCGCGGTGCCGCTGCCGGGCTCGGACTCGACGACCAGCGCGCCCCCCGAGCGCTGTGCGCGTCGACGCATGCCGTCGATGCCGAACCCGCCGCCGTCGGCCCGTGACGTCCCGGTGACGTCGAAACCACGCCCGTCGTCGCGGACGTCGAGCACGACCTCGTCGTCGGTGTAGGAGAGCGTGACGCCGACCCGGGAGGCTCCCGCATGGCGGCCCGCGTTGGTGAGCGACTCCTGGACGACGCGGAGCACGACGGCCTCGACGTCCGGCGCCAGCGGCACGGTCTCGCCGGTCACGACGACCTCGGTGGTGGTGCCGGTCTCCGCGGACCACTCGTGGACGCGCGCGCGGACGGCGGTGACGAGGTCGAGGTGCTCGAGCGCGGCCGGACCCAGCGCCTGGACGGAGCGCCGTGCCTCGTCGAGCGAGGAACGGGCCAGCTCCGCGGCGCGCTTGCGGTGCGCCGCCGCCGCCGCGTCGTCGTACGCGTCGTCGGCCGCCTGGAGCTGGGTCACGATCCCGGCGAGGCCCTGCGCGATCGTGTCATGGATCTCGGCCGCGAGCCGCTCCCGTTCCTCGTGCGTCCCGGCCTCGTGCGCGCGCTCCACGAGAGCCTCCTGCAGCGAGGCGTTCTCACGCAGGGCCTCCTCCAGCCGGGCGTTGGCGCGTTCCAGGTCGGCGATCGTCGTCGAGCGCTCGTCGGCCAGCGCACTCTCGTGGTGCGACATCGCCGTGAACAAGCAGACGAGCCCGGCGTTGAGGACGAACAGCCCGGCGAACCCGGCGGTCTGTCCCACGCCACGGGGCGGCCACCCGCCCGCCTGCGCGCCGGCCATCGTCACCGCCGTCACCAGCAGCACCGCCCAGACGCCTCGCCGGCGAAGATAGACCGCGGCGTCGTAGTAGCCGAGCGAGGCGTAGATGCAGAAGAAGGGGTTCAGCCACGAGAGCCCGAAGGCGTAGGCCGTCCGGACCACGGCGTACGTCCGGCCGAGCCGGTCGTCGAGCGGCGCACCCCAGCGCCGCGAGACGCACCACCAGTGGGCGGCGGCGGCGACGAGGGCCAGCGCTGCGAGGAGCGGGAGCCGGTCGGTCGTGCCGAGCGCCTGGGCGAGCGGGACGGCGAGGGCGAACGACAGCGCGAGGAGCGGATAGGGCGCGAACCGGACGAGCGTCGCCCAGCGGCGCTCGATCCGTTCCGAGAGGTCGTCCATCCCTGCCTTCCGCCCGCCCCGCTGACCGGGGTCATTCCCACCGGAAGTATCGCGCAGCCAGGGCTCCGAGCCCGAGCGTCCACGCCAGCAGGACGAGGACGTGCAGCAGGTCGGGCGCCCGTCCGGCGGCGGCCTCGTCCAGCGCGAGCACGGCAGCGCCGTTCGGTGTCAGCGCGACCAGGTCACCGAGAAGACCGGGCAGGACCGTGACGGGAACCCACACGCCTGCGGTGAACATCGTGGGGAAGAAGACGACGGTCCCGATCGCGGCAGAGGCCTTGGAGGACGGCGCGAGACCCGAGATCAGCCCGCCCATCGACAGGTTGGCCAGCACCGCGAGCACGAAGAGCCCGAGGTACGTCAGCGGCGCACCCGGGAGCGCGACGTCGAAGACGATCCGCCCGACCGCCACCGCGAGCACCGACCCGGCGAGGATCCCCGCACCGTGGATGATCCACTGGGCCATGAGGATGTGGGTCGGCCTGGCCGGTGTGGTGGCGTAACGCCGCAGGACCTGGTTCTCGCGGTAGCCCGAGATGACGGCCGGCATCGACATCAGCGACGCCATGATCGCCGACAGCAGGATCGCGATGGGTACGTACAGGTCGATGACCCGGATGCCGCCGAGCGTCTCGTCGGGCTCCCGGAACGACGGGATGGCGCCCAGGATCGACAGCAGGATCGTCGGGAAGAGCACGATCCAGAACATCGTTCCGGGTTCGCGGAGCATGAGTCGCGCCTCGGTCCGCAGCATCGCGACGGCGGGCGACGTGCGGGCGGTGCTGGCGGTGGCGGTACTCATCGGACGGTCTCCCTCTCGCCGGCATCGGCGGAATCGTCGGCGGTGATGAGGTCGAGGTACGCCTCGTCGAGCGAGGACTCGGCGATGCGAAGGCGCCCCGGCTGGACACCCAGGTCGCGCAGGCGGTCGAGCACGAGGAGGACGGCGGAGTCGTCGCACGCGACCTGCAGCCGCCCGCCGCGCTCCATCACGTCGGAGACGCCGCCGAGGCCGGTGAGCTCCGCGGCATCGAGCGTCCGGTCCGGAACGAACGACATCACCAGAGGAGCCGCCGTACGACCGATCAACCCGTCCGGGGTGTCGACGACGAGGATCCGGCCACGCTGGACCAGGGCGATCCGGTCACAGAGGTGCTGAGCCTCCTCCATGAGGTGCGTGACGAGGAGGATGGTCGTCCCCTCCGCGCGGATCTCCTCGACGAGCTCCCACACCTCCCGTCGCGACCGCGGGTCCAGGCCCGTGCTGAGCTCGTCCAGCAGCGCCACCTTCGGGCGCCCGACCAGCGCCAGCGCGATCGCCAGCCGCTGCTGCTGCCCGCCGGACAGCTTGCGCCACGGGTGGTCCATCCGCTCGGCGAGACCGAGGCGCGTCGCGAGCGCGACCGGGTCTCGCGGGTCGTCGTAGAACGACGCGAACAGGTCGAGAGCCTCGCGGACCCGGAGCTTGGGCTGGAGACCGGCACTCTGGAGCTGGACCCCTACGGAGCGCTTGACGGCGTCGTGCTCGGTCGAGGGGTCGAGGCCGAGGATGCGGACCGTCCCGGCGTCAGGACTGCGGAGCCCTGCGATGCACTCGACGGTCGTGCTCTTGCCCGAGCCGTTCGGCCCGAGGACGCCGAAGATCTCCCCTTCGGAGACGGTGAGGTCCACGTGGTCGACGGCCACCACCGGGCCGTACGTCTTGCGCAGGCCACGGACCTCGATGGCGGGCGCGGATGTCGTCGTCATACGCCCATCCCATCGCGTGGCGTGACCTCGCCGCATCGACCGATCGGCTGGACCTCGGTCCGCCGTTCGGCGGCGAGGGACTCACACCCGGTCATAGGTGAGCACGGCGTTGCCGCCCGGGAAGGTCTTGAGCTCGGTGAGGTCGAAGGGCGTCGGGGCGAAGGGTGCACCGCCGAACGCGGTGATGCCGGCTCCTGCGACGACCGGATAGCGCTTGATGATCATCCGATCGATCTCGGGCAGCAGCGTCGCCGCGAGGCGGGCACCCCCGCAGAGGTAGATGTCGAGCGGTGAGTCCTCCGCCTTGAGCGCCCGGACGAGCGCGGTCGGGTCCTCACGTACGTAGGTCACCTCGGCGTCGAGGTCCTCCTGCGTCGTGGAGACGACGTACTGGCGAAGGTGCGGGTACGGGCTGGTCATGCCGGCCTGAAGGCCAGGTTCGTACGTCCGCCGGCCCATCACGACCGTGTCGAAGTGGCGGTTTGCCGCGTCGTCCAGTCCGAGCTGGCGTCGGCCCAGGATGGGGAGGACATCGGGGTACTCCTCGAGCATCCACGCGTTGTACGCGTCGGAGGACGGGTAGAAGTCCACCTCGTCCTGCGGTCCGGCCATCATTCCGTCGATCGAGAGGGCGACGAAGTAGGTGAGTCGTCTCATGGCTCAAGCCTCGGGCGGGGCGCTGGCCGGACCAACCACGCGTCCGGGCAGAATCGATAACCCACAGGTGATGTGAGCGGAGGTCGTACGGCGGTGGAGCTGAGGGACATCGAGATCTTCCTGACCCTTGCCGACGAGCTCCACTTCGGTCGGACGGCCGAGCGCCTCCACGTGTCCCAGGCCCGCGTCAGCCAGGCGATCGCCAAGCAGGAGCGCCGGATGGGAACGGCACTGTTCGACCGGACCAGCCGCCAGGTGAGCCTCACGCCCGTCGGGGCGCGGTTGCGCGACGACCTGCGTCAGGGCTACGAGCTGATCCAGTCCGGGCTCGCGCTCGCGAGCCGGTCCCAGCAGCCTGCCCACGGTGCGCTCACGTTGGCGACGATGGGCGCGGTCGGGCACGAGATGCGCCCGGTCGTCGACGCGTTCGTCGCCCGTCATCCTGCCTGTTCCGTCGAACCCCGCGAGTTCCACTTCAGCGACCCGCTCGGCCGGCTCCGGCGCGGAGAGGTGGACGTGCAGGTCACCTGGCTCCCGGTGGAGGAGCCGGACGTACGGGTCGGTCCCCGCGTGCTCACCGAGGGCCGGGTCCTCGCCGTGGCGAGCGATCATCCGCTCGCCACGAAGGAGGAGGTGTCGATCGAGGTGCTCGGAGACGAGCGGGTGTTCGACATCGGTGCCGAGGTGCCGAGCTCGTGGGAGCAGGCGATGCTTCCGCGTCGGACGCCCGCGGGACGTCCGATCGTCCGCGGGCGCGACGTGCGCACGTTCCACGAGGTGCTGACGCGGGTGGCCGCTGGGGACGGCGTGACACCGCTGAACGCTCACGTGCGTCGGTACTACACGACGCCCGGCGTGACGTACGTGCCGATCACCGACGTGCCCGACACGGAGTGGGTGCTCGTCTGGCTCGCCGACCGCGAGACCGCTGAGGTACGGGCGTTCGCCGAGACGGCACGCGACCTCGGGACCCGGGCGCTCTGAGGATCAGCGCGCGGTGACGGCCGAGCGCTCCCGCGACCACCAGTCCTGGAGTGCGGCAACCGCTGGACCAGGAGCCTTAGCCCATGCGAGGTGGTCGATCCGTGCGCCCTCCGGGGCGTCGGCGCGCCGGTAGTCCCACCACGTCACGTCCTCGTCGCGCACGGCGCCGGCCAGGGCGCGCGCCGAGCGCGGGACGGAGAGCACGTCGCCCTCGACCTGCAGGACGAACGTCGAGACGTCGAGCGCACGCCGCGGCACGGGACCAGACGGGTACGGGAACCGCCGCCGCCGGACGAAACGCGCCCACTCCCGCATGAGCGTGCGGGGTTGCGGTCCGCCGAACCCCCACCGGGGCCAGTGCCCGTAGAGCGCGGTGATCAACGGGACGGACGCCGCGAGTCCCCAGATCCCCCACGAGCGCGCGCGGTAGTGCCAGAACCACGGCTCCGACGCCCCGGCGAGGACCAGGCCGTCGGCCGTGCCGCCGTCGAGGAGGTAGCCGAGCGAGACCTGGCCACCGAGGCTGTGCCCGAGGAGGACGACCGGGGTGTCGGGGTGCTGCGCTCGGACCTTGCCGACGTGGGCGGCGACCCTCTCGACCAGCTGGGCGTAACCCCAGTCGTTGCCGCGCGACGGCGGCTCGGTGTCGCGGTCGATCCCGCGGGCCGCCATCGTGCACGAGGTCCAGCCGATCTCGTCGAGAGCGGCGGCGAGCGTCCGGTAGTAGGGAGAGGGCACTCCCATCGCCGGGACGATCACGACGTGGGGAGAGCGGGTGTCCTGGTGCACGAGGGGGAAGTCTAGGCCTGAGCCCGTGGCACGACCGGGCTCAGGTCGTCGAGACGCGCCCGCTGTGCGGGGCTCAGGGCGACCTGCGCTGCGGCGACGTTGTCCTCGAGGTGCGAGACCCGCGACGTCCCGGGGATGGGGACGAGGACGGGGGAGTGCGCGAGCAGCCAGGCCAGCGCGATCTGCGCAGGCGTCGCGCCGACCTCGCCGGCGATCTCGGCCACGGCCTCGGCGGCAGGAGTGTCCGCCGTCGCGCCGGCGACCGGGCGCCAGGGGAGGAGGGCGATCCCCGCCTGCTCACAGGCAGCGAGCACCGGCTCGTGAGCCCGGTCGAAGACGCTGTACCGGTTCTGGACGCTCGCGATCTCCGCGATCTCGCGGGCCTGCATCAGCTCGTCGACGCTCACCTCGGACAGTCCGATCCGGGCGATCTTGCCCTCGCGCTGCAGATCCCCGAGAGCCCCGATCTGGTCGGGCAGCGGAGTCGCCGGGTCGAGGCGGTGCAGCTGGAGGAGACCGATCTGCTCGACCCGCAGGCGACGCAGCCCTTCGTCGACCTGGTGGCGGAGCGAGGCAGGCCTCGCGTCGGGGCGCCAGTCACCAGTCGCCGGGTCACGGACGATCCCGACCTTCGTGGCCACGAGGACATCGTCGGGGTACGGATGGAGGGCCTCGGCCACCAGCTCCTCGTTCGCTCCCCAGCCGTAGAGGTGCGCCGTGTCGATCAGCGTCACCCCGCACTCGACGGCGCGGTGGAGGACCTCCACGGACGTCGTCCGGACGTCGTCCGGCGCGGTCGGCAGCCGCATCGCGCCGAAACCGATCCGTGCCACAGGGAAGTCGCCGCCGAGGAAGAACGCGTCGTGAGGACCCACGAGTTGAACCCTAGGCCCCGCCCGGGTCGCTGTCCGCGTACACGACGACGCGTCCGTCGCGGGCGAAGCCGGCCAGCGTCATCCCGGTCTGGTCGCACAACCGCGCGGCGAGCGTCGTCGGGGCACCGACGCCGACCACCGCCGCGACCCCCGCGACCGCCGCCTTCTGCACGATCTCGAAGCCGACCCGGCCGCTCGTGCACAGCGCCAAGCCGTCCGATGAGGCGTCCAGGAGGCTGCCCTCGAGCAGCGTGTGGCCGACCGCCTTGTCGACGGCGTTGTGGCGACCGACGTCCTCGCGGACCACGACCGCCGTGCCGTCAGGACGGAACAACCCTGCGGCGTGCGCCCCTCCGGTCCGGTCGAAGTACCGCTGGTGGTCCCGCAGCAGGTCGGGGAGCGCCGCGAGCGCGGACGGCTCCCACCGGTGCGGTCGGTGCTGCTCGGGAAGACGCGTGGTGAGGTCGGCTACCTCGTCGAGCGAGTCCGTGCCGCAGACGCCGCACGCCGACGTCGCACGCAGCGAGCGCTCCTGCCAGAGCCGGCTGGGAGCACCGGCCAGGGCAACCGTCACGACATTGAACCGCTGCTCCTCGGTGAGCCGCGCGTCGGTGCAGTAGGCAATCCCGGCGATGTCGTCGCGTCCGCGGACGACCCCCTCGGCAAGGACCAGACCTGCAGCGAGCGCGAAGTCGTCGCCGGGGGTCCGCATCGTCACTCCGAGGCGCCGGTCAGGCACCCCGGGCGAGGCGACGCGGATCTCGAGCGGCTCCTCGGCGATGAGCCGGTCCTCGCGGGCGCGCGCCGCTCCATCGACCCATTCGACGACGCGCCGGCGTGCGGTGGGAGCGGTCATGAGGTCCAGCCTATGTCCGTCTGCGTGGGACCCGGGACTAGCATCGAGGGCATGACCAGCCGTCGTCCGCCCGCGCTCGACCCGTACGACCCCCTCGGGATCGACGACCTCCTCCAGCCGGAGGAGATCGCGATCCGCGACACGGTGCGCAGCATGCTGGCCGACGAGGTCGACCCGCACGTCGCCGAGTGGTTCGAGAGCGGCGAGCTCCCCGCGCGCGAGCTGATGCGGTCCTTCGGCAAGGTCGGACTTCTCGGGATGCATCTCGACGGCTACGGCTGCGCCGGCACCAGCGCGACCGCGTACGGCATCGCCTGCCTCGAGCTGGAGGCTGCCGACTCGGGCATCCGCTCCATGGTCTCGGTGCAGGGCTCGCTCGCCATGTACGCGATCTGGGCGTTCGGCAGCGAGGACCAGAAGCAGACGTGGCTCCCGAGGATGGCCTCGGGCGAGGCCATCGGCTGCTTCGGCCTCACCGAGCCCGACGCCGGGTCAGACCCGGCCGGCATGCGTACGGTCGCCCGGCAGGACGCCGGCGGCGACTGGATCCTCAACGGCACCAAGATGTGGATCACGAACGGCTCGATCGCCGAGGTCGCCGTCGTCTGGGCTCAGACCGAGGAGATCGGCTCCGGCCGCGGAGTCCGAGGCTTCGTCGTCCCCACGGACACACCCGGGTTCACCGGGACCACGATCAAGCACAAGATGTCCTTGAGGGCCTCGGTCACGGCCGAGCTCGTCCTCGACGACGTCCGGCTCCCCGCCGACGCGGTCCTGCCCGAGGTCACCGGCATGCGCGGCCCGCTGTCGTGCCTGAGCGAGGCTCGGTACGGGATCGTGTGGGGCGCGATGGGTGCCGCGCGCTCCTCGTACGAGGCCGCGCGGGCCTACGCCGGCACCCGCACCCAGTTCGGCGCGCCGATCGCCGGCTTCCAGCTCACCCAGGCCAAGCTCGCCGACATGTCGCTCGAGCTCAACAAGGGCGTCCTTCTCGCCCTGCACCTCGGCCGCCGCAAGGACACGGTCGGCCTGCGTCCCGAACAGGTCAGCTACGGCAAGCTCAACAACGTCCGCGAGGCGCTCGAGATCTGCCGCACGGCGCGTACGATCCTGGGCGCCAACGGCATCTCGCTGGAGTACCCGGTCATCCGCCACATGAACAACCTCGAGTCCGTCCTCACGTACGAGGGCACCTCCGAGATGCACACGCTGATCGTCGGTCAGGCCCTCACCGGCCAGGCCGCCTTCCGGCCGTCCCAGGGCTGACGCGCTCGTGGCTCTCTGGTTCGCCTGGTTCGTCGCGCTCGCTGCCGTCGCCGTCGCCGGGTACGCGGCGTACCTGCTCGCCCGCAACCGCCCGGTCGACAATCCGCTGTTCTACGCAGCCTCGGCGCTCGAGCTGCTCCTCGTCGTCCAGACCGTGGCTGGATGCGTCGCGCTGGCCAGCACGGACCGTGACATCGAGGGCGTCACGTTCGTCGGGTACCTCCTCACCTGCGTGCTCATCCCGCCGGCCGCGGTGCTCTGGGGCGTCTCCGAGAAGTCGCGGTGGGGGACCGGCGTGGTAGTCGTCGGGATGCTCACGGTCGCCGTCCTCGTCGCCCGGCTCGTCCAGCTCTGGAGCGGTCATGCCTGAGTCTCCCGACGGCCCCGAGACGCCAAAGACGCCGGAGACGGGCCGGGTGCACACCGGATCCGGCTTCGGACGCATGCTCGTGGCGGTCTACGCCGTGTTCGCCATCTCGGCGACCGCGCGCAGCGGGGTCCAGCTCGTGCTGCACTTCGACGACGCA
>Ga0233372_1000075_pt1 | contig 43111 bp, 35 predicted proteins | sample ElkDunMinimDraft_4_FD_191538 | JGI IMG/M metagenome (GOLD analysis project Ga0233372, IMG submission 191538) | Fecal eukaryotic communites from dung pellets of Tule Elk in California, USA - Elk Dung D8 | ecosystem: Host-associated > Mammals > Digestive system > Large intestine > Fecal | place... | reverse complement strand
GTCAGCCGCTCGATGGTGCCCGCGTCCGGCTTCGCCCCGGCGACGGCGTCGAGAAAACTCCGCATCGCCTCGATCATCCGGGCGTACTCCGGACCGCCCTTGCCGCTGTCTGCCGACATCTTCTTCCACATCCCGTCGCATCGCGTCGATCGCGCTGGTCGTGCACGACGTCGCTGCGGAGTCTGACATTCGCTGCCCGCCGGCCGGCGCCCCGCCCCTCTCGGCGACAGAGATGTGGGACCAAGATCCTTAGTTGATCTCCGGTGTCTTCAGTGGCCCGGGACACCGGAAATCAACTAATGATCACGTGTGGCCACGGTCGTGCGCACCGCGAAGCCGGCCAGCTCGTCGGCGCGCAGCCCGGGCCAGCCGTGCACCATTTCGCGCCACTGGGCCGGAATCGCGTCGGCGCCGTAGCGGGCGCCGAGCAGCGCACCGGCGATCGCGGCGACGGTGTCGGTGTCACCGCCGCCATTGACGGCCGCCACCACACCGTCCGAGTAGGACGCCGACCGGTGGATCGCCGACCAGGCGGCTTGCAGGGCCGCGACCACCCAGCCGTTGTTGTGGGCGTACCGGGCCGGCTCGGCCTGCTCGGCCTCGTCGAGCAGGGGCGACCAGTAGCCGGCGTCGACCAGCGGCAGCCCGACCCGTACGTCGAGGTCGCCGGTGCGGACGGCGTGGTCGATGGCGAGGCACCAGAGCACGCAGGCATCCCCGGCGACCGGGTCGTGGTGGGTCAGCGCGCTGACCGCGCGGGCGGCGTCGGCGATCGCCTCGGGGTCGCCGAGGTGCGCCAGGGCGACCGGGGCGGTGCGCATCAGCGAGCCGTTGCCGCCGGAGCGGCCGGTCTCGTGGTGCAGCGCGGTGGCGACCCGCCGCATGGTCGCCGCCGACCCGTCCTGGCGGGCGGTCTCGCCGAGCACCCGGCGGGTCTGGACCCCGATGTCGGGCGGCCCGTCTTCGTACCACTGAAGGAAGCCGGCGGCGACGGCGTCGAGCGCCTCGGCGGTACGGAGGTCTGCGCCGTCGGCGGCGACGCGGGCGATGCAGACGGCCATCTCGGTGTCGTCGCTGTACTGCCCGGGGTCGATGCCACCTAGCCCACCGCCGTGCATCCGCGGCTGCGCCTCCAGCGGCCGGGAGCCGTACTCGTACGGCACACCGAGCGCGTCGCCGACCGCGCCACCGACGAGCGCGCCGATCGCCCGGTCGAGCTGTGCCGGGGTGACCTCCATGACAAGACCTCCAATTGGCGCGAGCTTGCGCCAATGGTAAGCGCAGATCTGCGCTAACGTGCCCGCATGTGGCTCGACAGCAGAGGCCTGCAGCTCAGCGACTATCCACGCCCCTCGGTGACGGTGGACGTCGCGCTGCTGACCGTCATCGAGACGGGCACCGGGACGCTGCCGGCGGTGCTGGTGGCCCGTCGACCCGGTGGGGACTGGGCGCTGCCGGGCACCTTCCTGCGCATCGACGAACGACTCCACTCCGCCGCGCTGCGGGCGCTGCGCGACAAGGTCGGTGTCACCGGGGAACATCCCCGGCAGCTGCGGGTCTTCGACGACCCGGGTCGCGACCCGCGCGGGCGGGTGGTCACCGTCGCCCACGTCGACCTGGTCCACCCGGCCCGGCTCGCCGGCCGGCTGACCGATTCGGTACGGCTCGCGCCGCTGGTCGCGGAGCGGTTCGTACTGCCCGACGGGCAGGAGCGGTTGGCCTTCGACCACGACCTGATCACCGCCGAGGCGATGCGCTGGGCCCGCGGGACGTACACCGGGCGGCCCGACCCGGCGCGGCTGCTCGGCGGGACCTTCACCTTGAACGACCTGCGCCGCCTGCACGCGGCGATCCACGGCGGGCCGCTGCAGAAGGACACCTTCCGCCGCCGCATGGAGCCGTTGCTCGTGCCGACGGGCGAGCGGAGCAGCGGCAGCGTGGGCCGGCCGGCGCAGTTCTACCGGCGGCGTAACGACCTCGACAACTGATTGCCCCGGGCCCGCGCGAGTCCTGGCCGGCCTGCTGTTTCTCGCTTGCGCGCACCCTGCCGGACCTAGCATTGACCTGGTCCGCGCGGCCACCGGTCGCACTTCCCGAGCAGGCGCAAGGAGCCGAGATGACCGCACCCGAGGAAGACCGGGAGAAGTCCGCCAAGACCGACCAGGTCCTCTTCTCCCCCGACGGCGACCCGCACCACACCTGGGAAGAGGCCCCGCAGCCGGACACCCACCTGACGCCGGAGTACCTCCACGACGACGAGGTGGAACTCCTCGACGGCGAGCAGTGAATTCGCCCTGACAGTTCGCGCCCTTTGCGGACCGCAGGGACGCGTCATCGCGATCGTCCGCCGTAGGGCCGCACGTGGAGGTGGCGGACTACTTTTGCCTCGTCTTGGAACGTTGACCGTGTAATCCGTCGGTTCTGAAGATGCGCCTGGCAGGCCGCCTCCTACCGCTTGGCGGGAGGTGGTACACCGGCGGGCAGGCGCCCAGAAGTGTTCGTTCGGCAGGTGAGGATGGCCGAAAGGCAGCGGTTGCAGCGGATCAACCGCACGGCAAAGGACCCGGTGAAGCTGCGCAGGGGGATCGTGATGCTGATGTGGGCGCAAAGGCAGCCGCTCCGGACATCGCCCACCTGTTGCGGGTGACCGACGACTACGTGCGGAACGTGATCCACGCGTTCAACGAACGGGGTCCGATGGGATGGACCCGAAATGGCGCGAGGTCGCATCAAGACAGATCGATAAGCAGACGCGCGACTGGATCTGTGTCATCGCCCAGGCCCCCGCTCTCTCGGCCGGGCGTACTCCTGCGGGCCTTTGGCCAAAGCAGCGCAACAATCTGATCGACGCCGGCTCCCGTCCCGGCGAGCAGCGTCGAGACCATCCGGGGGATCTTGCACGAGCGCGGGCGTCCTGGCAGACCACCACGACCTGGAAAGCCAGAAATCGACCCGGACTCCACCACAAGGAGGCACCGCATCCTGGGCCCTTAAGACCACCCACCCGCGGACCGCCGGTTAATCCATGTCGACGACTTCGGCCCACTGAACCTGCAACCCCAACCCGCCCGAGCCCGGCGAACCCAGCGGCAGCCTGTCCGGCTGCGGGCCACCTACACTTGGCGACCAGCGCATCCAGCAGATGATCGCCGCCCCGAACCCAACCTGGCCACTGTCTGCACTACCGCATCCGCGACCACAAACGCTGACGCGAGTTCATGGCCTTCCTCAAGACGCTGCGCCGCCGCTTACCCGACCAGCGTCTCCACCTGATCCTGGACAACTTCTCCCCGCACAAGCACCGTTCAGGGATGCGTGACGGGGCACGAGAAGAACCAATTGGAAAGTTGCGCGCTTAGCAGGCAACCCGTAGTCGATCAGACCTCGCTCGGTAGAGACGCGAGCGAGCCGCCGAAGCCATCCACTTGGCGAATTCGTGCCGGGCATCGAAAATAGATCGCCAGGCCTGCTATCGGCGGCCAACATGGGCATAACCATTTACCCCCTCCCTAGATGATGCCAAAAGTGACTGCACGTCCCCCGACACTCCACCTTCCTCCTCCTAGAGTCAGCAACAACAAACGCCGAGAGCAAAACTCGGAACGAATTGGCATGCTCACTCGGGGGCAATCTGACAATTTTGCCCATCTGCTCCAGGGTCGGCTCTCGAGCAATCAGAACCGCTGGCGTCACCGTCGGCTTCACACCCGAGCGCAACAAGCCTTCACGCCCATCCTGCGCGGTAACGTGCGCCTGCATCAAGTAACGAACCACTTCCCGCAATACCGCCACTCGGGAAACACTGCCGAGAGAGCAAAACCAATCCACAGCCTCCTCAAAGTCACGCAAACCTTGAGCAACCTCGTTGATTATCCGTTCTGATTCTTGCAGGGCCCCTCACCTCCTCCGTGGCACAAATATCACATACGGCCGAGTCTTGTCCAACTCTGCATAGTCGGGGCGACTCGGATTATAGTCTTGCCAAAAGTCCCGACCTCGTCCAGCCCCTTCTCCGTCGCCAACTCCTCGTGGCAACGAATTCTTAATTCTGCCTCGAACCCTCGAAGGGCCCGACAGAATATAATCCCAGTCCGACATCGGGTGAGCCGATCCATTCGCACGACTTCCGACAACAACAATCGGATACCCAGCCCTGTCGGCTGCATTCTGAATCCGCGTCGCATCATTCGGCTTGATGCCGACTTCCGCTGGCGTCCTAGCACCCGGCCCACATTCTCCGTTTACGTTATGCACGAGCACGGCACGCCCGCCCGCGAAAACATAATATGTGTGGATGTCGTCAACCGTGAGGTTGTAGACGGTCGCCAGCTGCTGATACGCGACGATGTCGATGACGCGTACGCGGGAGCCGTCGGGTGCCAAGAGCTGGTCGCCGGGCCGCAGGTCCTCGGCGTTGCGCCAGGTGACCTGGCTCGCAACCCAGAAGGGATGATGATCGGTGGCCACCAAGGCCGACCTGGAGCCGCCACGACCATCATCGACGACGACCTTCACCAGGTTCTTGGTGCCGGCGCCCTCGATCGTGGCGGTGACTTCCCGCGCCCCGGTGACTCCGGATTCGGGGTCCGTGGCGACTACCCGGTCGCCGATTTCCACCGCCTCGATTGGCTTTCGACTGCCATCCGCAAGAAGAACCAGGGTGCCAGGCTCAAAACTGTTTCCCTGGCAATTTTCGTCAATGACCTCGACAATGTCATCGACGCCAGGGTCGTCATCCCGCTTCTTGGACTTCTGCGCGGGCTGCTTCTTGGGAGACGACTTTGGCTTTGCGGATGATTTTGGCTTCGCAGTCGCCTTTGGCTTCGCAGTTGCCTTCGGTTTTGCAGCCAGCCGCGATCCTGACTGAGGCTTGGATGCAGCCTTCGGCTTTGGTTTCGCAACCGACTTCTTTGCAGTCGCCTTTCGCATTTGTTTCAATTCGGACCACTGCAGATTGCCCGGATCCGGCTTGGCCTTTGCAGACGCACGGGGCGCAGCTTTGGGCTTCGCCTTGCCAAAGATTCGGTTGTAGATGCCGTTAAAAAGCTTGCCAAGGCCAGGCGGCGCCATTCCTCCGTGAAGTGACCCTCCTCCCCTCGGCCCGCCACCGCCACCGCCCGCACCGGCGTGCTCAATCCGCTTCAGACCGTCCGGGTCGGCAAAGGTGACGGGACTGTTACCAGCATAGGAATAGCCATGAAGCGACTGGGGATCGGAGAGATCCAGAATAGGGTCAACAGAAATGAATCTGCCGATGCTGGGGTCATACTCCCGCGCGCCAAGGTGAATCAAGCCGGTGTCGTCTTTGATTCCTCCCACGAAATGCTTGGTACCGAGCCAACCTGCCGGGGCAGCGTTGCGCTCCTCGCCGTACGGCATGGTCCGCCTGCGCTGCGTATCAAGCGTCGCAGCGTCGATCTGCACCTGGCCCGTGCCTTGGTGATCCCCGACCATCCACTTGAGCCCGAGAGCATCACGCACCGCGAAGTCGCCGTAGTAGCGGGTGCCGAGCGGCTCACCACTGTCCGGCGTCACCACCAGTTCGGCGTGACCGAGGTAAAGGGTCGTCTTCCCGGGAGCGCGGGAGATCAGTCGGCTGCCATCTGCAGAGTAGACGTAACCGGTACTTCCCGACTGATCCGCAATGACGTCCAGTTGGCCTTCAGGCGTCCAGCTGAGGGCTTGCCGCATCCCACCCTCAGTGACGCGACTGGTCATCTGGCCCGCGTCGTCGTACTCGAAGCTCCTGGTCGTCGTTGCGGCCAGGGGACCCGTAGCCGTTACCTCGGCAAGCTGGTGAGGGGTAACGCCGGCAGCCATCCCCACCTGGTAGGTCCAGGTGGTGTTCCCCGCAACCGGGTTGTGGTCCGTCTGGGTGAGCCGGTTGCCGATGGCGTCGAACGTCCACGACCGGTGGTAGGCGTCAGGTCCGCTTCGCTGCGGCGTCAGACAGTCGGTCGTCGTCTCGGTCCACGCCTCGGTCAACCTGCGCAGGTAGTCGTACCGGAAGCATTCCGTTTGTTCTGCGACTCCGTCTACCGAGCTCACGATCGACGTGATGTTTCCGATCGGGTCATAGCCGTAGCCGTTCCCAAACTTCGGCGTGAAATGATCCGGGATGGCCTCGCTCTCAACACTCGCACTTGAGCTCAGCAGCCTGCGGGTATCCGGAGCGTAGGTGTACGAGCGATGAATCTGCTTACCCGGCGAACCGAGCCGCTGACCCGCGACGAGACCATCGTGGAGGTAGCTGGTGTCCGCGATGTACGTGGTCTGCTCGGACGACATCCCCACCGGGAAACCGATGTCGTTGTAGGCATAGGTCAACGTTTCGGCCGGCAGACCTCCTACCGCAGGAAGCTGCTCTGTACTCAGCGAACCGTCGGCCCTGTAGGTCATCGACGTGGCATACGTGCCCGCCAACTGTCCGTTCTCATCGGACGCCGGGATCGTGAGAGTGGCGCCGAGCGGGCGGTATCCCGCGTCGTATCCGGTAACAGCGTTGCGGTACGCCAAACCCTGGTGGTAACGCGTTGCCGACGTGGGCAAACCCTTCTGAAGGCTGTCGTACAGCCACTCGATCCGCTTCGTCCCGGACAAGTTGTTGTCGTGGAGCGCCGTGACGCGACCCAGCTCGTCGTAACGATAGGCGAGAGTGTGGCCATTGCCATCGGTCGCTGACGTGACCTGGCCCAAATCGTCGTATGTGACGGCGCTCGTCCCGGAATCCGGGTCAACGGCCTGCACCACACGTCCGAGTTGATCGTAGGTGTAGGTCCATTGGGCACCTGCCGGGTCGGTGATCCGAATAAGCTCGCCGCTCACGTTGTAGTCGTAGGACGTTGTGTCGTAGTCGCCCTGAAGGTCCGTCGAGCGGTACTGCCGAACCTGCACCACTTGGTCGGAGTCGTCGAAGACCGTCTGAACGGGCGTGCCACCTTGCGGAGGAATGACAGTGGTGCGATCCCAGCCATAGACGACGTTGTAGGCGAGCTTCATTGCGCCGTGGGACCAGAGTTGGCTGGACGTCAGCCGGTCGCGCCCGTCATAAACGTACCTCTGCTGCGCGGCGATCGATGCATCGTCCGCGGCTACCAGTGAGGCCGTGGGCCGGGATGCCGCGTTGTAGAACACGGACTCCTTGGCCACTAGGCCACGCTCGTCATAGCGCGTATCAACGATCGTCCGCGCTCCATCGGCCGTGGGTATCTGCATCTGCCGCAGCCGCAACAGTCCGTCGTAGATCTCGAACGACTCGATTTGGTTCCCGTTGGGCCCCAGCACCCTTGTGCGGACCGACGACGGCGAGGTCTGCGACAAGGTGTACCCGAACTCCGCGTCCGGCTTCCCACTGGAATTGCCTGGCGTGGTCACGGAAACCAGGCGGCCCAGCGTGTCGTACTCACTCGTGGTTGTCAGGCCATTGGGGTCAGTGGCCGTCAACGGCACACCCCGCGCTACGTCAAGCGTCACCGTGCTCTCGTGCCCAGCAGCGTTGATCACCTGAATTGACGAAAGCAACCCGTCCGAATTGTGGGTATAGACAGCCCTCTCCGTGCGGCCCAACGCATCCGTGGTGGCGGTAACCCGACCGTACAGGTCGTACTTCACGTCCTTTTCATCCACGATCCAGCCGTTGTCGCCGTACACCTCGCTGCGGGTGATGTTTCCACGCGAAGGCGCCGCGCCGTGACTTGCCTGGTCGTCATAGAAATACCGCTGGTCGCTGAGAAGATCAGCAGGCAACGTCGGGGTTTCCGTGCACAGCTTGCGCGTAGTTTGGATCCGCGAGACGAACGCAAACTTGTGGGTCGCTGCATGATCCGCGTAGCTGTAACGCGTACAGGTCTCGTCGCCACTGACCGGCACACTGCCGCTGTCGGCAGAGGAAAGCAGACGCCCCGTGGTCGCATCCCACGTGTCGGCGGTCGAAGTGCGGGCGGACCACGCACCATCCACCCATTCCCACCGGCTCGTGCCCGCAGTCCGCGTCACGTAGGAACGGTGGACATTCGGCACAGCCCAATCGGTGGTCAGGGTGCGCGTGCCGGTCAGGGCCGACCAGGGATTGGTCTTGATGAGCTGCACGGGAGCTCCGCCGGCCCTGTCGTAGATCTTCGTGTTGATCAGGTGGCCCGCATACTGCGGAGCGTCGTTCCAGACGCTTCCGTTGAACTCGGTAATCGTGGCGGAGCGCGTGCCGCCGTCCATGTCCGCCCGATCACCGTTGAGACCCCGGAAGTACAAATGTTCTGTCTGCGACCGCACGCCACCGACAGGTCCCGACCTGACAATCACGGTGCTGTAGCCGCGCCAGTCCGACCATGTACGCGTTGGCAGGGACGATCGCCACACGGCGGTACCGTTGCCGTGACCCCACAGCACATTAGTGCTGGATCCGGCCGTCGAATAGCTGTACTCGTGTGCCTGGTCCGGGCTTCCGCCGACGAGATCCCGCTCGACAACCTTGGTAACGACCCGCTTGTGCCACCAGGACCATCCGGACGCGCCGGAGGGGTTGGTGTACCACTGCGGGAAACAGCGGCGTGGGTTCGCGGTGTGCGTCGGAAAATTCGAGCCAAAGACACAGTTTGTGTCGTCCCCGGAATACGTCGCCTCGACCTCACCACCGGATTCGGTGCGAATCCTGGTGATCCGGTATTTCATGTGCGAAGCCATGGAAGCTTGCGGATCGTAATCCGCCCGGTTTTGCATCCGGGTTCCGTACAGCAGCAAAGACGGCTCCGTCTGGCTGCCGCCGACCTTTCCGGTGCGGGTGATCGACGACAGCCACAGTACAGGGGAAAGCCCGGTGCCCGTGGACGGGAAATGTCCTTCGATCGCCCATTCGTCCACCGTCGAATACGCCCCGTTGACGAGGATCTCAGTCGATACTTGGGATACCCTGCGAGACGTCCAGAACGTAGGGCTCATGTTGTTTGTGCATGGTGCCGCGTCACACTGAAGATCCCAGGGAGTATCCGGCCAGTTCGCAGCGTCCCGGGTGCTACACGACGTGGTGAAACAACGATCAGTGTTGGCGAAAACCACCCTCGCCGGCGCGGCAACAGACGCCGGCTGGTCGACGCGGGTTCCGTACTCGATGCGCTGCAGGAAGATCGACCGATGGTAACTGTCACTCGAAGACGCGGAGCCCATACGCGCACTGCGGCTGACCTCGCGTCCGTACCAGTAGGAAATCTCATTACCTTGCGGATCGACTACATAATCGAGCATCCAACGCCAAGCCTGCTTGCACCTGGACGCCGATGCCGAGGTCGACGAATAGCACGGTTCACCCGCATGGTTGGCGAAAACCGTCACAATGGCAGTGGAGTTGGTGCCTGCGCGTCCATTCGGCAGCGCATGGCGACCGAACCAGTACTGAGTCCCGTCGCTGGTGGTGATCTTCCAGTGCTCGCCGTCGTTCTGATCCCCGTTATCAGCGCCGGTGAGAAGTTCGACCTTTTCTCCGTTGTCGTCGGCCAGCCGCCACTTGTTGTCGGCGCCGAGGATTAGCTCGGCCGTCTTTCCGTTGAGCGATATTTGAGCGTTTGGCAGTCGCCAGCAGAGATCCGCCGCGGAATTGAGCGCGGTCCACTTCGGCGAATTGGCCGAGTCGTCATAGCACGGCCTATAGGTTCGCTCGATGAATCCCGGCGCATAGGACCAGCCTTCGCCGAATACGCCCGGCTGGGTATTTCCTCCGGCCGTCTGCCCATCCACTGCGCCGGACGAGTAACCCAATTCCACGGAAGGCTCGAGGCCACCCGGCACCTCGGGTACCTCAAACGGATATGACCACTTGAAGTCACCGGAGTTGCCTGCCATCTCCCAAGTCGACGACGCCTTCAGATCAGTGGCGGCGAATGACCCCGTCTCGGATCCCCCACTGGTAGCTACAAGCGCAATCAGAACGTCGTTCGCTGCGGACTTGGACTCTGCCTTCTCCCAGGACGACGCGTCGGCACCTGCCACAACCTGCGACGGCAACTCAACTTCGGCGGAGATGACGCTTGTCTCGCCATCGTTCGTATACGTCAGGGTCGTCGGGTCAGCGCAAGAAGGCTCTTTTGGTGACGTCAGGGCGCAGGCGGGCAGTTGGACTGGCTTCAGGCGCCACGCCCAGTCAGCCCCGTAAGCGCTCCGGAACGCGGAATAGTCGATGTCGAGGCGCACCGCACCGGTCGCCAGCGCGTTGTCCGCACGGGCGACGCCCAACACCAGGGCCGCCCCAACGGCCTCGGCAATCTTGCGGTCGAGGACCTCGACATTCACCCTCGCCGGCGCACTCAGTGCGGCGTCAGCCACGTCACGGCCAGTCAAGACATCATCGCCCCGACCAATGCTCGGGACGACACGTACCGGAAGCCCGCCGATCTCCATCTCCGCGGTGCGCCGCGAACCGTTCGCACCCAGTGGCAGTTCGACCGTTTGCGACGAAGGCTGCGGCCATCTCACGGCTTCCGGCTCAAACGCCGGCATCGAAGGAAGAGGATCCACCTTCACGGGCAGGGTCGAGACCGGCACCGAACGGTCCCGGCTATCAGGCAGACCGCCCGAGGGGTTTGCCGCCGCCGGCGGCACAGCGAGTCCGCTCGCGACGAGCACCCCGCTCAGCGCGACCGCAAGCAGGCGCGGCCCCCTGCCGCCTCCGACCCGATCCCCAGAATCCGCTCGCCGAGCCACCGAAACCTCCACACGTCCACTTTGGCCGGCAGCATGATAGGCAAAGATCACTGTGTGGGCTAGCTTGATCACAAACTGATAGGACAAGATCACCAATTCGGGACAGGAATCCCTTCCGAGGTCACGATGGGTAACGTGTCACGGGACCTGGCCCTGCCGAGTGAAGCAAACTCGACGTTCGCCCCCGACAAGCAACCTTCACGAACTCGCCGGTCACCGTCAGCTCGCGCCCCAGCAGACCCAGCCGTGTGACGGACGGGAGCTCGCATTCAGGTACGCGGTCCGTTGGGCAGGCGTCCGCGCGGGTTGGCCAAGCGGCCAAGCACGTCGTAGAAATGCGGGCACATGGCAGCGGAGCTCATCGCGTGCCCGCTCAGATCGGCGCCAGGATGCTCTGCTCGACGGCGCGGCTGAGGGTGGCCGCCACCGACCCCGCAGTGCGGCCGCGCCCGTGATGGAGCAGGTCGAAGCTGTCGAAGCTGCTCAGTAGCCACAGCACGTCGGTCGCCTCGTCGACGGTCACGTCGTCGCGCAGTTCACCGGCCGCGGCGAGCCCGGCCGCAACCCGTTGCATGCCCTCCAGCCGGCCTTTCTCCAAGCGGGCGATGGCGCCGCCGACAGCTTCCGGGTCCAACTGCGCCATGGAGTAGAGCGAGCGCAGGACGTCCCGGCTCGCCGCGTACATGTCGACGGTGGCGCGCATGAACGCACGCATCGCCGCCCGGGCGTCGGGGTTGTCGACGGCCGCGAGCACGTCCGCGAAGCCAGCACGGTCGAGCAGGTCCGCGCCGACGGCGTCGAAGAGACCGCTCCGGTCGCCGAAGATCAGGTAGACCGTCGAGCGCGACACCCCGGCGTCGCGGGCGACGCGGTCCACCGCCACCCGCTCGGCCGGCGACTGCCGCAGCCGGTCGTAGACCGAGTCCAGGATGCGGAGCCGGGTCTGCGCCGCCGACTCGGCGCGAAGCCGTTGCGCGTACGGCCGAGGTGTCTCCATGACGGCATCCTACTTTGGCTGGACAGGGTGTAGTGTCAAAGACAGAGTGTCCGGCGAAATATGCAGGGGGGTTCCGTCGTGCAGATCCTGATCCGGTACGAGGTCAAAGAGCAGCACGTCGAGGAGCATCTCGGCCTGCTCCGCCAGGTCTTCCGCGAACTACAGGAGGCGGCGATCCCCGGCTTCGGGTATGCCGCCTACCAACTCGAAGACGGCGTCACCTTCGTCGAGCTGCTGGACAGCGAGGAGGGCCCGGCCCCGCTGGCTGCCGCACCGACCTTCGCCCGGTACCGGGCAACCCTCGATGCTCGATGCACGACACCGCCGACCATGACGGAGCTGCGCGAGGTCGCCTCGGCCGGGCTCCGACTCGCGCCGGTCGCGCCCGGCCAGGTACCGCTCCGGGACCGGTGACAAGGCGCCCGTCTCGGCCCTCTCGGGGCTCCTAGCGGGCGGCGGTCACTTGGCGCCGGGGCGGAGTTCGACGACCAGGGCCTCCGCCTCGGCGCAGAGCGTCGTGCCGTCCCAGAGCTCACCGCGCAGGTAGCGCTTGCGCCCTTCCTCCTTCACGAACTCGCCGGTCACCGTCAGCTCCCGGTCCAGCGGCGTGACCGACCGGAACTCCACGTTCAGGTACGCGGTCCGGCCGGTCCGGCGCCCGCCCAGGTTGGCGAAGCGCCCGAGCACCTCATCGAAGACCAGCGCGATCGAACCGCCGTGGGCGGCATCCCCGCGGCCGAGGAAGTAGCGGCCGAAGGTGACGGTCCCGCGGATCCGGGTGTCGTCGCGCTCGGTGACGGCGATCGGCGGGATCATGGTCTGACCACGCCCACGAAGGTCGGTACGGTGGGCGAAGAGCTGCCGCTCCTCGGGCACCGCGTACTCCGCCAGTTCCGCTCCCCAGCGTTCAAGATCGCCGGTCAGCCGGTTGATGGTCTCGGTGTCCGGCCTCGCCCCGGCCACCCGGTCCAGAAAGTCCCGCAACGCGTCGATCATCCCGGCGTACTCCGGCCCACCGTTGCCACCGACTGCCTGTGCCATTGCCTTACCTCGTCCCCCCGTCGCACGCCTGGTGCACCGCGACGCCGGACAAGTCTGGCACTGCCCTGACCAGCCGCTTTACCCCGGTACCGCCCCCTTCCGGCGGCGCGGACCACCGTCGATCCGCGGTCAGGCAGCCGTCCGGCCACGGCGGCGGATGAACTTGTCGATCTCCACGATCACCAGGATCAGTGCGCCCAGCCCCCAGCACGCCGCCCACCGTCATCACCTGCCGCCCGCTGCTGGATCTGCGCGCCCGACAGCGGCACGAAGCCGAGCAACTCCGCCGCGGGCTGCCACTGCGTCGCGCCCCAGCAAAGGGCGAGCGCCCCGAGCGCGCTGCCGAGCAGGAACCGGTTGCCGAACGGGTTCGTCGTGAACAGGGACCGGTCCTCCGCCCGGGCACTGAGCACCAGCCAGAGCACCCGCGACGCTGCCCATCGAGTTCTCTCCATGCGCCACGGCCACCGCGCCAGAGGGCGGGACATCAGCGCGCCTCGACAGCCACCGTGATCGCCACCTACGACACCGGTACGGCCGCCGCCCTCGTGGCCGATTACGGCGCCGGCCGGGTCGGGGTGGTCGGTCCCCATCCGGAGGCGGACCACTCCTGGTACGACGACGCCGGGCTGACCAACCCGGACGGCGTCCACCCCGACCTCGGTCACGATTTGATCGAGAGCACGGTACGCAGTGACCCTGATCCGGGGGTGGGCTGACGGGCCGACCGCTGAGGTGGAGGCCCGGCCCTGGGTGCCGGTGCCACGGGGTCGGATCAGACGACGGACCAGCCGCCGTCGCTGGGCAGGACCGCGCCGTTGACGTTGGCGGAGTCGTCGCTGAGCAGCCAGGTGATGGCTGCGGCGACCTCCTCCGGCTGGGCCAGCGACGGGATCGTGTTCTGCATGATCGGGCCGATGCGTGCGGCGGCGGCCGGGGACTTCATCGGCGCTTCGATGTTGGTCTGCACCGCGCCCGGCGCGACCACGTTCGCCCTGATTCCTGTCGGTCCGTAAAAGAAGGCAAGGTGCCTGGTGGCGCCGACCAGCGCGTGCTTGGAGGCGGTGTAGGCGACTCCCCCGGTGGAGCCGCGCAGCGCGGCCTCGGAGGCGACGTTCACGATCGTGCCCGCGCCCGCCTCGATCATCAGCGGCAGCACCGCCCGGGTCAGCCGTACGGGGGCGGTGAGGTTGACCGCGAGCACCCGCTCCCAGGTCGCGTCGTCGACCTCGCCGGCGGGCAGGAAACCGTCCATGATCCCGGCGACGTTGGCGAGCGCGTCCACCCGGGCGCCGGCGACGTTCACGACGGCGTTGACGACCGCCTCGTCACAGATGTCACCGGCAACCTGCGTCACGTCCTGGCCGGCGAGCTCGGCGACCAGGGCGTCGAGCCGCCCCTGGTCGACGTCGGTGGCGACCACCCGGCCACCCTCCCGTGCGACGCGTACGGCGGTCGCGCGGCCGATCCCCGAGCCGGCTCCGGTGACGATCACGGTTCTCCCGGCGAACCGGGCGTCGCTGCTGCCTGCCATCTGCACTCCCTGCGCGTTGGCGTGAACTGTCAGCTTCCGGGCGGCGTGTACCCGCTCGTCAGGGCATCACGCCCGGTGGTCCCGCTTCCCCGCCCGCGTCGCGCGCCCGTGACCGGCTCATCCGGCAGTATGGCGAGATCCCGTGGTGGCCGGTGACAACGAGATGGCAGCCTCTGCTCCATGATTGTCGTTCAGCGGGTTGTGGTCCGGTGGGGTGCGCACTCGCGCGGTGCGACGCAGGCCGATCTCCGCCGGGCCATTCCCGAGGCGTACGAGTTGCCCGAGATCCCGGTGGACGAGGGCTGCGTCGTGCACGAGGTCACGGCGGACGAAGCAGTGGGGTACCGGGTCGATTCCCGGACCGCATGCGGAATGACGGCCCTCGAGAGGGTCAGTCTGCACGCTGGCTTGACCGACGACGGCCTGGTCGTGCAGCGGCTGCCCGGCTGGGACGTCTACCCGGCATCGCGCCGGGTCACCCGGCTGTTCACCCTAAGAGCCGGTGAAGTAGGCCGCTACCGGGCGAACTTCCGCTTCCTCGGCACCACATGTCCCTGCGCGCCGTACTGGTACTACGAGGCGTGGACGCTGCACATCGCCTACGCCGTCCCCGATCCCGTCGTCTTCCCCGGCGCGACGGCGGATCATGATGTGGATCATCGGGTCCACCTCTACGGTGGCCGTTCGCGTCGGTCGCGCAAACAGAGCGCCTGACCTGCTTCGATCGACCTCTCGCCGATGCGGGCCACCACGATGCCCGCCAGGCTGGCATGATCACCGCCAGACGCCGCACTGACCAATGGGCGGACGAGACGAGGGGCGCAGACGTGACCGGGGACGCCATCCTGGGCCTCACTACGCCGCAGCTGATCGCTACCGGTATCGGCGTCGTTCTGGTCCTGGGGATCCTGCTCCTGCTGGCGTTCTTCCTTCTCTGGAACAACGGGCGGCACCGCCGGGACATGGCGCTCGCCGCGGCCATCCCGGACGAACTGGTCGACCAGGTCCTCGCCGGCAATCACCACCCACTCGGCCACCCGCTTTCCCGCGGCGCATCACCCACCCCGCCGGGCCACGCCCCCGGCCCGGTCCCGTACGGCTACCTCCCCGCGCCGGGGCAACACCCGTACGGCTACGCCGCAGCGCCCGGTCAGCCCCCGCCCGGTTACGCTCCGACGCCCGGCCCGCCGGCACCGGGTTACCTCCTCTGGCCGGTCCCACCGCAGCCGGGTCACGCGGCCGCTGCGGGTCCGGTCCCACCCGGCTACGCGCCGGCACCGGGTCCGTACCCGCCCGGCCAGGTTCCGCCCGGATACCCACCGGGCGCGGCCCACCCTGTGCCGGGGCAGGTCCCGGCGCCCCGGCAGGCCACACCCGACGCGGAACCCACCACCGAGGACGCCACACCGGCAAAGGACCTCCCACCGGACGACCCTCAGCCCTGACCCGCTCGCCGGGTCGGCGCACAGACCGGCATCACGGAGATGGTGGCCAGGTCCGGTTCCGGCAGCCAACGGGATCGCGGCAAGTGCCCCTTCCGTGACAGGCTTCGATGACGGCACGTGCCGCCATGGGGAGGTTTCGTGAGGACCAGTGTCTGCGTCGTCGGCGGCGGGCCCGCCGGGCTCGTCCTGGGACTGCTGCTCGCCCGGCGCGGCGTGGCGGTCACCGTGCTGGAGAAGCACGCCGACTTTCTCCGGGACTTCCGGGGCGACACCGTCCATCCCTCCACGCTGAATCTGCTCGACGACATCGGGCTCGGTGAACGAATGTCGGTGCTGCCCGGGCGCAGGGCCGGCGCGCTGCGGGTCACTTTCGACGACGGCACCTGCACCGTCGCTGACTTCACCCGGCTGCCGCCGCCGCACAACTACCTCTACTTCGTTCCCCAGTGGGACTTCCTGGAGCTGCTCGCGACCGAGGCGGCGACGTACCCGGCCTTCACGCTGCTGCGCTCCACCACCGTCACCGCTCTGCGCCGCGACGCGTCCGGCGCCGTCACCGGCGTCCACGCCACCGGCCCCGAGGGCGAGCTGGAGATCGAGGCGTCGCTCACCGTCGCCTGCGACGGCCGCGATTCGGTGGTACGCCACGCGCTCGGCCTGCGCCCGGTCGACTACGGCGCTCCGATGGACGTGCTCTGGTTCCGCATCTCGCGCCGGCCCGGGGACGGTGACGGCCTGGCCATGCGGGTCGGCTCCGGCGGGCTGCTGCTCGCCATCGACCGCGGCGACTACCACCAGTGCGCGTACGTCATCGCCAAGGGCGGCTACGAGACGGTCCGTGCGGCCGGGCTGGCGGCGCTGCGGGACGAGGTGGCGCGCCGTCACCCCGTCCTCGCCGACCGGGTCGGCGAGCTGGCGACCTGGGACGACGTCAAGCTGCTGACGGTGAAGGTGGACCGGCTGCGACGCTGGCACGCACCGGGTGTGCTACTCATCGGCGACGCCGCACACGCCATGTCCCCGATCGGCGGCGTCGGCATCAACCTGGCGGTGCAGGACGCCGCGGCCGCTGCCCGGATGCTGGGCCCGACGCTCGCCGCCGGGCAGCCGGTCACCGAAGCCGACCTCGCCGCCGTACAGAAGCGCCGGCAGCTTCCGACCGTGCTGACCCAGAACGTCCAGCGCGCCGCGCAGCGGCGGGTTGTCGACCCGCTGCTGCGCGCCACCGGCCGCGTCGACGCCCCGGCCCCGATCCGCCTGGCGCAGCGGATCCCGGCGCTGCAGGCCGTCCCCGCCTGGCTGATCGGCATCGGCGTACGCCCCGAACGTGCGCGGTGACCGGCGCCGGACGGACCGGCCGCGCCTCGGGACAGGACCCGGGCAGGACGAACCGGGGCATGACCGGACGGGCCGGTGGCGTCAGCCGGCCAGCAGCTTCCGGACCCTCGGGATGACCTCGGTGGCATAGAGCTCGATGGCGGTCATCAGGTGCTCGTGGGGCATCGTGCCGTTGGCGTACTTGAGGTCGAAGCGCTGCAGGCCGAGGGCGCGGACCGTACTCGCGATCTTGCGGGCGACCGTCTCCGGCGAACCGACATGCCAGGCCCCCTCGGCGACGTCGGCCTCGAACCGGGCCCGGGTCATCGGCGGCCAGCCGCGCTCGCGGCCGATCCGGTTGAGCATGTCCCGGGCGTGCGGCCAGAGCAGGTCGACGGCCTCGGCGTCGGTGGCGGCGATGAAACCCGGCACGTGCGCGGCGATCGGCAGCCGCTCGCGGCCGAACTCGGCGAGCGCCCGGTGGTACAGCTCGGCGTAGGGCGCGAAGCGTGCCGGGTCACCACCGATCACCGCCAGCGACAGCGGGAAGCCGAGCCGCGCGGCCCGGACCACCGACTCCGGGCTGCCGCCGACGCCGACCCAGGTACGGATCCGGCCCGACTCGGTCTTCGGATAGACCTGCTGGCGCGTCAGCGGGGCCCGGACGGTGCCCTGCCAGCTCACCGGTTCCTCGGTGAGCAGCCGCGCCATCAGCTCGAGCTTCTCCTCGAAGAGCCGTTCGTAGTCGGCCAGGTCGTAACCGAAGAGCGGAAACGACTCGGTGAACGAGCCCCGACCGAGCATGATCTCGGCGCGACCGTCCGAGAGCGCGTCGAGCGTGGCGAACCGCTCGAAGACGCGTACCGGGTCGTCGGAGCTGAGGACGGTGACCGCGGTGCCGAGCCGGATGTGTTCGGTGCGGCCGGCGATCGTGGCGAGCACGATCTCCGGGGCGGTGACCGCGTAGTCGTCGCGGTGGTGCTCACCGAGGCCGATGGCGTCGACGCCGAGCCGGTCGGCGAGGACCGCCTGCTCGACCAGGTTGCGGATGACCTCCGCGTACGGCAGCCGCGCGCCGTCGGCGTCGACGGTGACGTCGCCGAAGCTGTGCAGCCCGAACTCCAGCTCGGTCACCATGCCGTACCTCCTGACCTCGACGCACCTGACGCCCGGCGCCGGCGGCGGCCGGCACGCACGGCTCGCACCACCCCGAGGCGGACGTGGAAAACCGTACTCCACCTGCTGATCCTGCCCTTGGCACGGGCATACCGGTCGCATACCGCCGCACGACTCACCGCCGACCTGATACAAGGCGGCCGATGAGTCCGCCATGATGCACGGTGTCGCGTCAGACCCGGCACCGACTCGGAGGAAGTCCCAGATGGCGAAAGTTGTCTCCACGCTCTTCATATCGGCCGACAACGTCGCCGAGATCGACCCGGACTGGCACTTCCCGTACTTCGACGAGAACATGGGCCGCGCCGTCGACGAGGACTACTCGACCGCCGACGTGCTGCTCATCGGCCGTTCGACGTACGACAGCTTCGCCGGCGCCTGGCCCGGGCGGGAGGCCGCCGGCGGGGATGACGCGCCGTTCGCCGCGCGGCTCGGGGACATGCGGAAGGTCGTGGTGTCGCGTCAGCCGCTGACCTTCTCCTGGCGCAACTCGGAACTGATCGACGGTGACCTGCTCGACGCAGTCGCCGCGCTCAAGGCCGACGCGGGCGTCAAGGGAGTCGTGATTCCCGGCTCGATCTCCGTGGTGCAGCAACTGCTCGCCGCGAAGCTGATCGACGAGCTGCGGCTGCTGGTGCACCCGGTGGCGGCGCGCAGGGGCCGCCGGCTCTTCGACGACGGCGACACCCCGTACCACCTCCGGGTGCTGGCCACGGAGGTGTACCCCACCGGCGCCATCCGGGTGATCTACGCACCGGGCGAGGCGCCCGGTGCGGTCGGCTACAACGACGTCAAGGGCCAGGTGCCCGCCGGGCACTGACCGGCGGCGGACCCCGGTGAGCCACACCGGAGTCGGCGCACCCGTCACCGCTTCACTGGGCCAGCTGCTTGAGTGTGGCGATCGCCCCGCGTGGGTCGGGGCCCACCGGGGTGACGTTGAGCATGGTGACACCGGCCTCGCGGAACGCCTGCACCCGGTCGCGCACGTAGCTCTCCGGCCCGATCAGGCTCGTCCGCTCCAGCAGCTCGGCCGGCACCGCGGCGGCGGCCTCGGCGGTGTGGCCGGCCAGGTACAGCTCCTGGATGCGGTCGGCCTCGGCGGCGTAGCCGTACCGGCTGACCAGGTCGTGGTAGAAGTTGCGGCCCTTGGCCCCCATGCCGCCGACGTAGAGCGCGATCAGCGGCCGGGCCAAATCCCGCAGGTGCGTGACGTCCGCTCCGATGGCGACCGGCCCGCCGGCGACCACCTCCAGCGGGCCGAGTTCCGCAGAACGCTTCGCGGCGCCGGTGGCGAGCGCCGGCCCCCACACCTCGGCAGCCTGCTCGGGGATGAAGAGGAACGGCAGCCAGCCGTCGGCCAGCTCGGCGGTCATCCGCACGTTCCTGTCGCCGAGCGCGGCCACGTAGATCGGGATCTGGTCGCGGACCGGACGGGTGAGCATCTTCAGGGGCTTACCGAGCCCGGTGCCCCGCTCGGGCGGCAGGGGCAGCTGGTAGATGCCGTCGCTGGTCAGCCGCTCCCGTCGCCACGCCTGCCGGCAGATACCGATGATCTCCCGGGTGCGCCCGAGTGGACGGTCGTACTCGATGCCGTGCCAGCCCTCGATCACCTGCGGTCCGGAGGCGCCCAGGCCGAGGATGGCCCGCCCGCCGGAGACCGCGTCGAGCCCGGCCGCGGTCTGCGCCAGCAGCGCCGGGGTACGCGAATAGATCGGCAGGATCGCCGAGCCGATCAGCACCCGGCTGGTCTTCGCCGCCAGGTAGCCCATGATGGTGGGCGAGTCGAACCCGTACGCCTCGGCCACCCAGACCGCGTCCAGGCCGGCCTCCTCCAGGGCCGCGACCGCCTCGACCGCCTCCCTCGGGTCGGTGGCGTAAGCGAGGGTGGTGGAGATGCGCATCAACTGCCTCCTGGGCTCTGGGTGACGGCGGCGGTGTCCAGCCATCGGGGCAGGTACGCGTCCAGCCCCCACTCGCTGAGCACCGATTCGGTGTGGGCGCCCGGATTCGGCGGCGGGCCGGCAACCTGGCCGGGGGTCTGTGAGAAACGGGGTGCCGGCGCGGGCTGGCGGATACCGAACTCGTCCGTGAAGGTTCCGCGCGCGCTCAGATGCGGGTGCTGCGGCGCTTCGTCCAGCGACAGCACCGGCGCCACACAGGCGTCGGTGCCCTCGAAGTGCCGGGCCCACTCCTCGCGGGTACGGCCGGCGAAGACCGCCGCGAAACGGGCGCGCAGTTTCGGCCAGCCGCTGACGTCGTGCTGGGCGGGCAGGTCCTCGCCGTCGAGTCCGAGCAGCCGCAGCAGCTCGACGTAGAACTGGGGTTCGAGGGCGCCGACGGCCATGTGTTCACCGTCGGCGGTGGCGTAGACGCTGTAGAAGGGCGCGCCGCCGTCGAGCAGGTTGCTGCCCCGCTGCGCCTGCCACAACCCGGCTGCCATCAGGCCGGAGAGGCCGGTGGTCAGGTGGGCGGCGCCGTCGACGATCGCCGCGTCGACCACCTGGCCACGGCCGGTGCAGCGGGCCACGTGCAGTGCGGCCAGGCAACCCACCACCAGATAGAGCGCCCCGCCACCGAAATCGCCGACAAGGTTGAGCGGAATCTGCGGCGGGCCCTGCGCCGGGCCGACGGGGTGCAGCGCCCCGGCGAGGGCGATGTAGTCGATGTCGTGTCCGGCCGTGTGTGCCAGCGGCCCCTGCTGTCCCCACCCGGTCATCCGGCCGTAGACCAGGGCGGGGTTGCGGGCCAGCGCGGGCTCCGGGCCGACGCCCAGGCGTTCGGCAACGCCGGGACGCCAGCCTTCGACGAGGATGTCGGCCCGCTGCGCCAGCGCCAGCACCACCTCGGCGCCGTGCGCGTGCTTGAGGTCCACCAGGACCGAACGCTTGCCGCGGTTGAGCAGGTCCTTGTCCGGCGGGCCCATCCGGGTCCCGGGGCCGGGCCGGTCCACTCGCACCACGTCGGCGCCGAGGTCGGCCAGGAGCATGGCGGCGAAGGGCCCCGGCCCGAGCCCGGCGAGTTCGACGACGCGCAGGCCGGCCAGCGGCCCGTCAGAACTGCTCACCACGGCCGGCCTTCTCGAGGAGCAGCCGCGGGGCGGTGAACCGGTCGCCGTAGCGCTGCCTGAGTTCGGCGGCGCGGGCGATGAAGCCGTCCAGGCCGCCGTCGTACTGGTTGATGTACTGCAGCACCCCGCCGGTCCAGCCGGGGAAGCCGATGCCCAGGATGGAGCCGACGTTGGCGTCGGCGACCGAGGTGAGCACCCCCTCCTGGAGGCACTTGACCGACTCCAGCGCCTCCACGAAGAGCATCCGTTCCTTGATGTCGGCGAACGGGATCGCGGTGCCGGCACCGAAGTGCCCGGCGAGACCGGACCAGAGCCCGGTGCGTCTGCCGGAATCGTCGTAGTCGTAGAAGCCCGCGCCGGAGGAGCGGCCGGGGCGGCCGAACTCGTCGATCATCCGGTCGATCACCTGGTCGGACGGGTGTGGCGTCCAGGTGCCCCCGGCGGCGCGGACCGCCGCGGCGGTCTCCTGCCGGATCCTGCGGGGCAGAGTGAGGGTCAGCTCGTCCATCAGCGACAGCACCGGCGCCGGGTACCCGGCCTGGGCGCTGGCCTGCTCGATGGAGGCGGCGGGGATCCCCTCGCCGAGCATGGCGACGCCCTCGTTGGTGAAGGTGCCGATCACCCGGCTGGTGAAGAAGCCCCGGCTGTCGTTGACCACGATGGGGGTCTTGCGGATGCGGGCGACCAGGTCCAGGGCGCGTGCCGCCGCCTCGTCGCTGGTCCGCTCCCCCTTGATGATCTCCACCAGCGGCATCCTGTCCACCGGCGAGAAGAAGTGCAGCCCGATGAAGTCCTCCGGGCGCTTCACCCCGTTGGAGAGCAGGCTGATGGGCAGAGTCGAGGTGTTCGAGGCCAGCAGCGCGTCGGGGGCGACGATCGCCTCGATCTCGCCGAAGACCTTGTGCTTGAGCCCGACATCCTCGAAGACCGCCTCGATCACCACGTCGGCCCCGGCCAGGTCCTGCGGGTTGGCGGTGGGGTGGATGCGCTCCAGCAGGGCGGCCGCCTTCTCCGGTGTGGACCGGCCGCGGGAGACGGCCTTGTCGAGCAGCCGCCGCGAGTAGTCCTTGCCCCGTTCGGCCCCCTCGGCGGTGACGTCCTTGATGACCACGTCGAGACCGGCCTTGGCGCAGACGTACGCGATGGCGGCGCCCATCATGCCCGCGCCGAGCACCCCGACCCGGTCGATTCGGCGTGGGGTGTGCGCCTGCGGCCGGGGCCGGTTGTTGACCTCCTGCATGTCGAAGAAGAACGCCTTGATCATGTTCTTGGCGACCTGGCCGGTCATCAGATTGACCAGGTAGCGGCTCTCGATGGTCAGCGCCGTGTCCACGTCCACCTGCAGGCTCTCGACCGCGGCGGCGAGCACGGCCCGGGGCGCCGGGTAGGGCGCGCCCTTGAGTTCTCTGCGCAGGTGTGCCGGAAAGGACGGGAGCAGCCCGGCCAGCTGCGGCTGGTCCGGTGTCCCGCCCGGGACGCGGTAGCCCTTGGCGTCCCAGGGCTGTCCCGGCTCGGGGCCGCTGAGGATCCACTCCCGGGCCGCCTCCAGCAGCCGGCCGGGCGGCACCACCTCGTGCACCAGGCCGAGCTTCTGCGCGGCTTCGGGCCGGTGCCGCTGCCCCTTGAGCAGCACCTGGGTCAGCGCCGTGGCGAGGCCGAGCATCCGTACGGTGCGCACGATTCCGCCGCCGCCGGGCAGTAGCCCGAGGGTGACCTCCGGCAGGCCGATCTCGGTACGGGGGTCGTCGGCGACGATGCGCCGGTGGCAGGCGAGGGCGATCTCCAGTCCTCCGCCGAGCGCCGAACCGTTGATGGCGGCGACCACGGGGACCCCGAAGGTCTCCAGGCGGCGCAGCAGTCCCTTGGTCCGCTGGATCCGGGCGAACACCTCCTCGGATGTCTCCGGGGTGGCCTGGCGCAGCAGCTCCAGGTCACCGCCGGCGAAGAACGTCCGCTTGGCGGAGGTGAGGATGACACCGGTGATGTCGTCCCGCTCGGCCACCAGACGACCGACGGTCGCCTCCAGGCTCTCGGAGAAGAGCGCGTTCATGATGTTGACGCTGCGGGTGGGGTCGTCCATGGTGACGGTGACGACGCCCTCGGCGTCGCGCTCCCAGCGCATCATGTTCCGGTCGGTCATCTTCCGCCCCTCACAGCCGCTCGATGATGGTCGCGATGCCCATGCCCCCGCCGACGCAGAGCGTCGCCAGGCCGTACCGCAGCTGCCGGCGCTCCAGCTCGTCCAGGAGCGAACCGAGGATCATCGCGCCGGTCGCGCCGAGTGGGTGCCCCATGGCGATGGCGCCGCCGTTGACGTTCACCCGGTCCAGCGACAGACCCATGTCCTTGACGTAGCGCAGCACCGCGGCGGCGAATGCCTCGTTCATCTCGACGAGGTCGATGTCGTCGATGGAGAGCCCGGCCTTGGCCAGCGCCTTGCGTGAGGCCGGGGCAGGGCCGGTGAGCATGATGGTCGGGTCCGACCCGCTCAGCGCGGTGGCGACGATGCGGCCCCGCGGCGTGAGACCGGCGGCCGCGCCGGCGCGCTCGTTGCCGATCAGCATCAGCGCCGCACCGTCGACGATGCCCGACGAGTTGCCGGCGGTGTGGACGTGGTCGATGCGCTCCACCCAGTGGTAGCGCTGTAATGCGACGGCGTCGAAGCCGCCGAGGTCGCCGATCTCGGCGAAGGAGGCGGGCAGTCCGGCGAGTGTCTCGACGGTGGTGCCGGGGCGGATGTGCTCGTCGCGTTCGAGCACCGCGAGGCCGTTGCGGTCGCGCACCGGGACCACCGACCGGGCGAAGTAGCCGTTGGCCCAGGCCTTGGCCGCGCGCTCCTGGGAGAGCGCGGCGTACCGGTCGACGTCGGCACGGCTGAAGCCCTCGATGGTGGCGATCAGGTCGGCGCCGATGCCCTGGGGCACGAAACCGGTGTCGTAGTTGGTCTCCGGGTCCATCGCCCAGGCGCCACGGTCGGAGCCCATCTTGACCCGCGACATCGATTCGACGCCGCCGGCGAGGACCAGGTCCTCCCAGCCGGAGCGGACCTTCTGCGCGGCGATGTTGACCGCTTCCAGGCCCGAGGCGCAGAAGCGGTTGAGCTGGACCCCGGCGACGGTGTCGGGGTAGCCGGCGACCAGTGCCGCGGTCTTGGCGATGTCGGCGCCCTGCTCCCCCACCGGTGACACCACGCCGAGCACGATGTCCTCGACCATGGCCGGGTCGAGCCCGGGATGGCGCCGGCGGACCTCGTCGAGCAGCCCCGCGACGAGCGAGACCGGTTTGACCTCGTGCAGCGCGCCGCTGGACTTTCCCCTTCCGCGGGGGGTGCGGATCGCGTCGAACACGTACGCCTCATCGGCTGGCATGTCGTCACCTCCATGCGAATTTTCGTTAACTTTCCAGGGCGGGTCCGGCGCGTGTCAAGATGGGCTACCACATCGGCGGCGAAAGGAACGGGTGTGAGCGCAGGATCAGCCGTTGACACCGGCTCCGCGGCGAAGCGGCCGAAGGATCGAAAGGCGCGGATCGCGCTGGCGGCCGCGGAGTTGTTCTGCGAACGCGGCTACCACAGGGTCGGCATCGACGACATCGCCGCCGTGGTCGGCATCTCCGGGCCGGCGATCTACAACCACTTCCCCAACAAGTACGCCATGCTGCGCCACACCACCCTTGCGCTCTCCGACGCCGTAATGGCCGCCACCGAACTGCCTACGGGCATCGAGGAACCGTACGAGCGCCTCGACGCCCTCCTCACCGAACTGGCCCGTCTTGGCGTGCAGCGACGCCGCGTCGGCGGGCTCTACCAGTGGGAGGGGCGCTACCTCGAGGCGGAGGACAAGGCGCGGCTGCGCAGCGACAGCCGGACCGTCGTCGAACGCCTCGCCGATCCGCTCACCATGCTGCGACCCGAGGTGGAACCGGCTCAGGCACGCCTGCTCGCCCGAGCGGTGCTGAGCCTCGTCGGCAGCCTCTCCACGCACCGCGCCGCGATCGCGCCGGCGCGCGGGCAGGAACTGCTGCGCGCCGGCGGCTGGCGGCTGCTGCGCGCCGAACCCGCCCCCGCCACCACGCCGGCGCAGCAGCCCGCGCCGACGCCCGACGCCGGTCTGCGCCCCCGCCGGGAAACGATCATGGCGGAGGCGGTACGCCTGTTCCACCTGCACGGCTACCACGCGGTCACGATGGACGACATCGCTGCGGCGTCGGGCACCCGGGCGTCCAGCCTGTACCGGCATTTCGCGGGCAAGGGCGAACTGCTCGCCGCCGTCTACTACCGGGCGGCCGACCGGGTCGCAGCCACGACCGCGGAGGCGCTCGCGGCCGCGAGCAGCCCCGCCGACGCCCTCAGCCGGCTGGTGGACTCCTATGCGGGCATGGTCTTCGGGCAGAGCGATCTGGTCGCCGTCTATCACGCGGAGAACACCAACCTGCCCGAGGCCGACCGGCACGAACTACGACGGGCCCAGCGCGCGCACGTCGAGGAGTGGGTCCGGGTGCTCGGCCTGGAACGGCCGGAACTCAGCAGCGGCGACTGCCGGATCCTGGCACACGGTGCGCTCAACCTCATCGCCGATCTCGCCCGCGCGGTCCGCTACGACAACCGTGCCGGCGCCGACCGCATGATCGCCTCGCTCGCCCTCGACCTGCTCACGGCGCCGTCATAGCCCATAGGTCTTGCCGATGATGTCGCGCTGGATCTCGTTGGTGCCGCCGTAGATGGTCGACACGACCGTACGCCGTACGTGCATTTCCATGTCGAACTCACGGGCGTAGCCGTACCCACCCATCATCTGCATGCCCTCCAGCGCCATCCGCTTCGCCGTTTCGGTGACCTTGAGCTTGACCATCGAGGCCTCGCGCGGCAGCATTCGCTGCGGGTCGGCGTCCACCTTGGCCGCCACGTCGTAGACGAGCAGCCGGCAGCATTCGATCTCGGTGGCGAGGTCGGCGATGCGGTGCCGCAGCACCTGGAACGAGCCGACCGGCTTGCCGAACTGTTTGCGCTGCGTGACATAGCCGAGGGTGTCGTCGAAGGCGCGCTGTGCGGAGCCGAGCATGAGGCCACCGAGCATGAGCCGCTCCAGGTTGAGCCCGGCCATCAGCTGCCGCCAGCCGTTGTCGACCTCGCCGACGACGGCGGATTCGGGCAGCAGGCAGTCGGTGAAGAAGAGGTCGTTGACCTCGCGCCCGCCCATGGTCTCGATACCCCGGATCTCCAGGCCCGGCGCGTCGGTGGGGACCATGAACATCGTCATGCCCTGGTGGCCGCCGGGAGCCGCCCCGGTCCGGGCGACCAGGAGGATGTGGTCGGCGATGTGGGCGTTGGAGCACCAGGTCTTCTGCCCGTTGATGACGTAACCGCCGTCCACCCTGGTGGCCCGGCACGACAGGCTCGCGACATCGGATCCGGCCTCCGGCTCGGACATGGCGATCGACTCCACCGCGCCGTTGACGACGCCACCGAGGATGGTCGCCTTCTGCTGCGGGGTGCCGAACCTGGCGTACGCGGCGGCGGCGATCATGGTGGTGGCGAAACCGCCGATCGGCGCCATCCCCCGGGCGGTGTGCTCGAGGAAGAGCATGAGGTCCACCATGCTGCCGCCGGCTCCGCCGTATTCGGGGTCCACATGGACGCCCAGCCAGCCCAGGTCCGCCATCTTCCGGTAGAGCGCGTCGTTGTGCGACTCGGCGCCCCTGCCGGTCAGCGCGTCACGCTGCTCGCGGGTCCCGCACTCCCGCCCGCAGAAGGTCTCGATGGCGGAGACGAACGCCCGCTGTTCTTCGGTGAGGTCCAAGGTTCACACCCTTCACGGAGAGTGGCAGTGGCCGTACGATATCAAATGTCAGATACTTCCACGAGAGCGCGGAGACGCCGATGTCGACCGAAGCGAGCGCGGCCATACTCACCACCCGCAACCCGGCAACCGGCGAGGTCGTCGGCGAGCACCCGATCACCGACGAGGCCGCGGTACACGAAACCGTGGCCCGAGCCCGGCAGGCCGCCTCCTGGTGGGCCGGCCAGGACCCCCGGCAGCGCAGATCGGCCCTGCTGCGCTGGAAGCGGGAGCTGGTCAACGGCAGCATGGAGCTCGCCGCCGTGGTCCGGGCGGAGACCGGCAAGCCCACCGGCGGCGCGCTGTTCGAGATCATGCTCGCCGTGGAGCACCTCGACTGGGCCGCCCGCCGGGCGCCGCGGGTGCTGCGCCGTCGCAAGGTCTCCTCGGGCGTGCTCGCCATGAACCACCTCGGCCTGCTGGAGTACGTTCCGCTCGGCGTCATCGGCGTCATCGGCCCGTGGAACTACCCCGTCTACACCCCGCTTGGCTCGATCTCCTACGCCCTCGCCGCCGGCAACGCGGTCGTGTTCAAGCCGAGCGAGTACACCCCCGGCGTCGCCCGCTGGCTCGCCGAAGCCTGGTCCCGGGCCTGCCCGGAACCGGTCCTGCAGGTGGTGATCGGCGACGGCGCGACCGGTGCCGCGCTGACCCGCTCCGAGGTGGACAAGATCGCCTTCACCGGCTCGGCGGCGACCGCCCGCAAGGTGATGGCCGCCTGCGCGGAACGGCTGACCCCACTGGTCATCGAGGGCGGCGGCAAGGACGCGCTGATCGTGGCCGCCGACGCGGACATCGAGGCGGCGGCCGGCGCCGCGGTCTTCGGCGCGCTGGGCAACGCCGGCCAGACCTGCGCGGGCGTGGAGCGGGTCTACGCCGTCACCGAGGTGTACGACCGGTTTCTCGACGCGGTCAAGGAGAAGACGGCGGCGATCCGGTCAGGCGCCGACGACGCGGCGGCCTACGGGCCGATGACAATGCCCGGCCAGGTCGAGGTGGTACGCCGGCATGTGACCGAGGCGCTGGCCGACGGCGCGGTGGCCGCGGTCGGTGGGCCCGACTCCATCCGGCCGCCCTTCGTGGACCCCATCGTGCTCACCGGGGTCCCCGAGGAGAGCGCCGCGATGCGCGAGGAGACCTTCGGCCCGGTCCTGGTCGTCAACAAGGTCCGCGATGTCGACGAGGCGGTCCAGCGGGCGAACGAGTCACGTTACGGACTGGCGGCGGCGATCTTCACCCGCGACAAGCAGCACGGACTCGCCCTCGCCCGGCGGCTGCGCACCGGGGCCACCTCGGTGAACTCGGTGCTCGGCTTCGCCGCCATCCCCGCACTCCCCTTCGGCGGAGTCGGCGACTCCGGGTTCGGGCGCATCCACGGGGCGGACGGCCTGCGCGAGTTCAGCCGCGCCAAGGCCGTGACCTGGCAACGCCACCGGGCGGCGCTGGACATCATGCGCTTCGATCCCGCGCCGAGGGCGGTCGCGACCGCACTGAAGCTCTTCCGGCTACGGCACGGTCGCGGTCGCTGATCCGGGTGACCGCGCCGCCCTCACGGGACGGCGCCGTTGCCCCACAGGCCGACGTCGTCGAGATGCTTGATCAGCCGCTCGGCGCCGTCGGTGAAGTGGCGGGCCATCGCCGCCCGCGCCGCCTCCGGGTCGCGGGCGGTCAGGGCTGTGAGCAGCGCGTCGTGATCGGAGAGCATGTTGGCCCGCCAGGCCGGGTCGGCGGCGTAGAACCGGTGCGGCGTGTAGCGGGTGGCGGCGTGCAGGAACCGGGCGAGCTTGCGCGATTCGGTGATCCGGTTGATCAGGCGGTGGAAGGCGAACTCCAGCTGTTCGAGTTCGGGCAGGCGCACGTCGCCGACGACCTCGCGCAACCCCTCCTGCAGCCGGCGCAGCTCGGCCAACTGCTCGGTATCGACCCGCCGGGACGCCCGGGCGGCGAGTTCGCCCGCCAGGTTGGCCTGGAGGGCAAAGACGTCCTCGATGTCCTGCCGGGACATCGGCGCCACCAGATAGCCGCGGCGCGGCTGCAGTTCCACCATGTCCTCGCCGCGCAGGGTCAGCAGCGCCTCGCGTACCGGCGTGATGCTGACACCGAGCTGGGCCGCCAGCTCCTCCAGCCGCAGCCGTTCACCGGGTCGCAACTCACCAGCCATGATCAGATCACGGATGTGGGTGGCGACCTCCTCGGACAGCTGCGGCCGGGGGCTGAGCGGCAGGGACATATCGCCACGATATCAAATGTCAAACTCGCCTTCGGCGGACACGTCGTCGATCAGGCCGCGTGTTGCTCGGAGACGATACGCCGACGGCCCCGGGGGCGATTCCCATTCGCTTCCGGTTCCCGTGCAGGGGTGTGAGAACCCTTACTGGAACAATTCCAGAAAACAGGTTTACCCTGGTCACATGAGCGATCCACACCTCGTCGACATGCTTCGCCGGGCCGGGCTACGGGTGACCGAGCCCCGGCTGGCGGTGCTCGCCGAGTTGGCGACCGCACCGCACGCCGACGCCGACAGCGTCCGCGCCGGCGTGCTCGGCCGCGTGGGATCCGTCTCGACCCAGGCCGTCTACAACGTGCTGCACGCGCTGACCGCCGCCGGCCTCCTGCGGCGCGTCGAACCGGCCGGCTCCCCGGCCCGCTACGAGATCGCCACCGGCGACAACCACCACCACCTGGTGTGCCGGGACTGCGGCGAACTCTTCGACGTGCCCTGCGCGGTCGGTGAAGCACCGTGCCTGCGCACCCCCGACGGTCTCGGCTTCGTCGTCGACGAGGCCGAGGTCATCTACTGGGGCCACTGCCCCTCGTGCCTGCCCACCCCTGTTTCATGAAGGAGATCGAAGTGACCGAGACCAACGGGCCACGCCCCGCCCCGAGCACCCAGGAGAACGGCGCCCCCGCCGTCAGCGACCGCAACTCGCTGAGCCTGGGCAGCAACGGCCCGCTGCTGCTGCACGACGTACGGCTCGTGGAGACCCTCGCGCACTTCAACCGCGAGCGGGTACCGGAGCGCAACCCGCACGCCAAGGGGTCGGGCGCCTTCGGTGTCTTCGAGACCACCGAGGACGTCTCGCGCTACACCAAGGCCGCGGTGTTCCAGCCGGGCGTCAAGACCGAGATGCTGGCGCGCTTCTCCACCGTGGCGGGCGAGCAGGGCTCCCCCGACACCTGGCGCGACGTGCGCGGCTTCTCGCTGAAGTTCTACACCTCCGAGGGCAACCTCGACATCGTCGGCAACAACACCCCGGTCTTCTTCCTGCGCGACCCGATGAAGTTCCCGCACTTCATCCGCTCGCAGAAGCGCCTGCCCGCCTCCGGCCTGCGCGACGCCAACATGCAGTGGGACTTCTGGACCCTCAACCCCGAGTCCGCCCACCAGGTCACCTACCTGATGGGTGACCGCGGCCTGCCGCTGAGCTGGCGGCACATGAACGGCTACGGCTCGCACACCTACATGTGGATCAACGCCGAGGGCGAGAAGTTCTGGGTGAAGTACCACTTCAAGACCGACCAGGGCGTGGTGAACATGCCGGGCGACGAGGCCGAGCGCCTCGCCGGCGTCGACGCCGACTACCACCGCCGGGACCTCTTCGACGCCATCGAGCGCGGCGAGCACCCCAGCTGGACGCTGCACGTGCAGGTCATGCCCTACGCCGACGCGAAGGACTACCGGTTCAACCCGTTCGACCTGACCAAGGTCTGGCCGCACGCGGACTACCCGCTGATCAAGGTCGGCAGGATGACCCTGAACCGCAACCCGGAGAACTTCTTCGCCCAGATCGAGCAGGCCGCGTTCGCCCCGTCGAACCAGGTCCCCGGCACCGGCTTCTCGCCGGACAAGATGCTGCTCGGCCGGGTCTTCGCCTACGCCGACGCCCAGCGCGCCCGCATCGGCACCAACTACATCCAGCTGCCGGTGAACAAGCCGAAGGTCGCCGGCGCCAACTCCTACACCTTCGACGGCAACATGGCCTTCGAGCACTCCGGCTCGGCCCCGGTCTACGCCCCCAACTCGTACGGGCGCGGCTACTCCGACGAGACCGGCCCGGTGGAGGAGAGCTGGGAGGCCGACGGCGAGATGGTGCGCAGCGCGTACACGCTGCACGCCGCCGACGACGACTTCTCGCAGGCCGGCGCCCTGGTGCGCGAGGTCTTCGACGACGCCGCACGTGAGCGTCTGGTCCAGACCGTCGCCGGTGCCCTCGCCGGCGGGGTCGTCGAGCCGGTGCTCTCGCGCGCCTTCCAGTACTGGAAGAACGTCGACCAGAGCGTCGGCGAGCGCATCGAGTCCGCCTACCAGGCGATCGTCACCAAGTGATCCGGCGCCCGGCACCCGCCGGGACGCCCGGCAACTGAACAACGCGGCAGAGCCGCCGGGTGCGCTTACACGCACCCGGCGGCTCTGCTTTTCGTGGTTGCGGGCGGCGGCAGAAGCCCGCCCACCTCGTCCCGGACGGCGCGGTCAGCGCCGGTCGGCGAGGCGACGGGTCAGCGCGATCCCGAGGCCGATCATGCCGAGGCCGAGGAAGAAGTGCAGCCAGTTGTCCGCACCGTTGAGCGGAATGAAGTTAGCGGCGCTGTCGTGGCCGATCACCAGCCCGTAGAGCCAGAGCACCAGATAGATGGCGCCGCCGCCGATCAGATACGCCCGCGCGCCGGAGATCGTCCGGGCCAGGGCGAGACCGGCGACACCGAATGCCAGGTGCACCAGGTTGTGCAGGATCGACACCTGGAACAGGCCGAGCAGCTTCGCGTCGGACTCGTGTCCGGCGAACTGCATGGTGTCGTAGTTGGTGGTGATGCCCGGGATGAATCCGAGCACTCCGACAAGCACGAAAACCGCACCGACCACCTGGGCCGCCGTGCGGACCGGGTGCTTGCCGGTGTTCCTGTTCGTGGCGGTGCCACCGGACGGGGACCTGTTCGCCATTCCCAACCTCCATTCAAGACGGTGAAAAGCTTGTTTCCTGACAACTTCGAGCCGAAGCAACCTCCGTACGGCTGACGCCGTCGGTCGCCGCGGCGGCGAGGACCCTCACGCCGCCGGATGCAGCACCGAACGCAGACAGCCGTCCTGCTTCTTCTCGAACAACTCGTAACCGCGCGCGCCGTCACGCAACGACATCGGATGAGTGGCGAGATAGCCGGGATCGATCTCACCGGCGGCGAGGCGCTCCAGCAGCATCGGGATGTACCGCTGGGCGTGCATCTGCCGCGGCGAGGTTGCGCAGCCGCTTCACCGCAATGTGCTGGCGCAGCAGCGGAAACTCGTACCGCTCCTCATGACGAGCATGCCTCATCACCGCCTCGCGCAGGAGAAGAACGCCCGCATCGAAGCCCTCGGCCTTGCACCCCGCCCTCGACGAGTGTCTTGAGCATCTCGTGGAGGTTGGCGTAGCGGTACAGGTGGCCGAATCCTCCAGCACCCCGAACTCGTACGCCTGCTTCAGGTACGGATCCGGCTCGTGCCGGGCCACCCAGGCGGTGAGGTCGACCGCGACCTGCTGCCGAGCAGCGCGGACGCGGGAGGAAAGCCCTCTGACTTCCCTCCCGCGCCACCCTCACGATCCGGCCGGCTCGTCCGACGTGTCGGCCGTACCGGATGCCGCGGGTGAGGCGACCCGGTCGGGGCCGCTCTCCGCTCCCGACTGGCCGCCCTCCGGCGACACCGCTCCGTCGTAGTTGTAGACAGCCATCGTCGCTCCATCGTGGTCGCGCCGTTCCGTGGTGCGGATGTAGCGATGGATCAGGCCGTCGATCTCCAGCTCCACCAGGGCCGCCTCGCCACCGGTGGCCAGCGTGCCGTTGCGGGGACCACCGATGAGAAGCGCGTCTTTTGTCGTCGTCATGACCTGGGGCTACCCACCGCCACAGCCACTCAATCCAGCCCGCCCCGAGCTGCGCCCCAGCCGATGCCTCAGGCCGGCACCCGGCGCAGCAGCGCGAACGCCCGTGCCGCGTCACCGCCGAGCTCCGCCCGGTCGGCCTCGGCGATCCGGGCCATCGCGTGCGGCGCGGTCCTGCCGCCAACCACCGCCGCCTGCGCCTGGTCGTGCGCCACCGAGACGATGGCCGAACTCAGCCCGTCGACGGGCATGCGGGCCCGCCGCAGGTCCGCCAGCGCCGCGTCGAGCGCCCGCATCGCCGCGGGCCGAGGCGCCCCGACGGCGCTCCAGTTCCTCGCCGCCAGCGCATCGTTCACGTCCCGCACTGCCGCCCGCACCGCCGGATCACGGTGCGCGGCCCCCAGGTCCCGCACCTGGTCCCGGAGCCGGTCGCGCGCGGAGTCCGTACGCAGGCCCCAGCCGAACGGGTACTGCGGCCGGTAGTCGCTGTCACCCACGTTGATCGGCACCTGCGCGACGGTCTTCGGCCAGGTCACCGGCAGCCTGCCGGCGAAAGGACGGCGGCCGAAGAGCACGTCGGCCACTCCGGCGCCCTCGCTGCCGGGCAGCCAGGAGGCGACCAGCGCGTCGATGTCGGCCAGCTGGTCGCCGAGCACCTGCGGCCGGCCGGAGACCACCAGCACGACGCACCTCGCGATGGCGGAGCAGACTCTGTCGACCACGGCCCGGTCCGCCGCCTGCAACGTCAGCGACTTCTCCTCCTGCTGCGGCACCGTGCACCAACCGCACTCCGGGCCGCCGACATCGCCGTAGCCCTCCGCGTACGGGGTCTCCCCCACCACCACGATGCCAACGTCGGCGCCGGCGGTCGGGGCCGAGGCGTCGGCGCTGTAGGTGACCCGGGCCCGGGGCGCCACCTGCCGGATTCCCTCCAGCACCGAGGTTCCGGCAACGGCGTCGGCGCCCGAGACCCCCTGCCAGTCGATGGTCCAGCCGCCGGCCTGGTTGCCCATGTCGTCGGCGTTGCGCCCGGCGACGTAGAACGCGCCGTCGCGGCGCAGCGGCAGCAGGTTGCCGCTGTTCTTCAGCAGCACCTGCGACTTGGCGACGGCCTCCCGGCCCAGCTCCCGGTGCGTCGCGCTCCCCACCCGGGAGAGATTCTCCGCCGAGGCGTAGGGCTGCTCGAAGAGACCCAGCTCGAATTTCTTGCGCAGGATCCGGCGCACCGCGTCGTCGATGCGGGCCTGGCCGACCCGGCCGGCGCTCACCTCGGCCAGCAGCAGATCCTGGAACTGCTCGGCAGTGTTCGGCTCCATGAACATGTCGGTGCCCGCGTTGACCCCGACGCGCACCTTGTACCCGGTGAGCCCGCCGTTGCCCGGCTCGGCCGGATCCGGGATCTGATGGATGCCCTCCCAGTCGGAGATGACGAATCCGTCGAACCCGATCCGGCGCTTGAGCGTGTCGCTGATCAACTCGCGGTGGGCGTGCAGCTTTGTCGGGTTGCCCACCCCGTCCTCGGTCCAGTCGACGCTGGAGAAGGAGGGCATGATGCTGCCGACGTGGTGGCGGTGCACGGCGTCGACGTACGGCGCGAGGTGGAGCCGGGCGAAGTCGGCACGGCTGGTGACGGTCACGCCCTGGTCGATCGGGTACTGCTGCTCCCACCAGGGCCGGCCCTCGTTCGCCTCGGCGATCGCCGTGTTGTAGACGGTGTCACCGTCGCCGGCGTAGTGCTTCGCGGTGGCCAGGACCCGATCGTCGTCGGCGAGCCGGCCCCTCCGCCCCTGCAGACCGTCGATCGAGGTCCCCATCCGCAGCACCAGCGCCGGATCCTCTCCGAAACTCTCGTAGCTGCGGCCCCACCGCTCGTCCCGGGAGACGCAGAGGCAGGGCGCGAAGTTCCAGGGGACGCCGGTGGCGCGAACCTCGGTCGCGGTCGCGTGCCCGACCCGCTCGACCAGGGCCGGGTCCCGGGTGGAGCCGAGCCCCACGTTGTGCGGGAAGACGGTGGCGCCGCGGAGGTTGCCGTGCCCGTGCACCGCGTCCACCCCGTAGATGATCGGGATCCCCAGTCGTGTCCGCAGAGCCTGCGCCTGGAAGCGGTTCACCATTTCCACCCAGGCCGCCGGGGTGTTGGGGGTCGGGACGGAGCCGCCGCCAGAGAGCACCGACCCGAGGTGCCACTGCGCCACCAGCGACGGGTCGGCGTCGACGGCCGCCCGTTCCGCCTGGGTCATCTGGCCGATCTTCTCCTCCAGGGTCATCCGGCGCAGCAGGTCCTCGACCCGCTGCTGCACCGGCCGACGCGCGTCCAGGTAGAGGGGCTGCCCGGCGCCGTCGACGCGGGTGTCGCCGGCACTGGCGTCGACGCTTCGGGTGTCGGCGGCGTACGCCGGGGCCATCGAGCCGACGAGTGCGCCCACGACGGCCAGCGCGGTGATGACCCGGCTGCGGCGTGCGGGAGAGCGTGATCGCATGTCGTCCTCTCCGCGGGCGGCGGATGCCCGGGATCCTCCCGCGGCTCGGACCTGTCCGCACCCCGCACCGCCGATCCTCGCCCCGCAAAGCGACTGCCGTCAATATATTGCCGTGATCGACAGCAGGTCAGACGGCAAATGGCAACATCCCGCCCGCCTTCGGTGCGCGGCCGCTGAGGCCGGACGCCCGGAAACGCCACCGGCCCGATATGGTCACTGTCCTATGCGCGCGGATCGATGAGCACGGTGAGGGACGGACAACATGAACGCCCTAACCGCCCGGGCCTGAAGGGACAGCTGTCGTGGCAGAGAGAAGCTGGGAGCAGTGCGTCCGTGAGGTGACGATCGCCGGGGACCCGGAGACAGTCGCCTCCGTGGGCATGGGCTGGCACAGCCTCGCCACCGCGCTGGGATACCTGCGCGACGAGCTGGTGGGCCGGTCGTCCGTCCAGCCGGGCGCGGCCGACGCGCAACGTCCACAGGCCGAGGGCCTGCCTGCGATGCTCGCCGGGTGGAAGGGCGGCGGCGGCGAGGCATACCGCGAGCATCTCGCCGAGATCGGCAAGAGCATCGAGGAGCTGATCGCCACCGCCGGCGATGTCAGTGGGGCGCTGTCCCGGATCGACGGCGACCTGCGCAAGGCGGTGGCGAACATCCCGATCCCGATGACCGACGACTTCGGGTGGACCCTGCCGAACGGCACCCCACTCGACGGCGCCCACGACGCGCAGAGCGCCGCGGATTTCCTCGCAGCGCTACGCAAGGACCACCAGAGCAATCCCGCCGCGTACGCCGACGGCGCGTTCCGCGAAAAGGCCGATGAGCTCAACGCGACGACGAAGCTCGACGGGCTGGCCGCCGGCAGCAGACGCGGCGGTCTGTGGGACACCGTCCTGCAGCTGGACGAGTGGTACAACGCCAATCAGCAGCTGGCCAACGACGCCATGTCCCCACTGCCGTCGGCGGTGCAGGCCGAACGGCCCAAGCTGGTCGTGCGCGCACCGGACCAGCGCGACTCCGGCGACGTGGGCATCCACGGCGGCGGGGACGCCGCGCCGCCAACCGGCCATCCCGGGGGCGGCGGCGCCTACGGCAGCAGCCTCGCCGGAGCCGGTGCGCCAACCGTCGCCGGTGGGCATGTCGGTGCGGCCGGGCTGGGCAGCGGTGGCGTGCCGCACCCGCTCGGCGGCCTCGGCTCCGGCTCGCCCGGTCCCGGCGCCGGCGGGATCGGCGGCGGCGCGGCCGGCGGAATGGGGATGGGCGCCGTTCCCGGCATGGTCGGCGGCGGCAACGGCCGGGTCCCGCCGATGACCAGCCCGGCGAGCGCGCTGCGCAGCGCGGCCAGTGCGTCGACGGGCCCCGGCCCGCTGCCGGGCCAGGAGAGCATGGGATACGGCGACCCGGCCACCGACCGCTTGGACTGGTCGTTCAGGGACGACGATCCGTGGGGCGCGTACGAGCCGGCACCCCCTGGCATTCTTCGCTGAAACGGGACCAACCAGATATTCTCGCCGTCCAGTGAGGACGGGCGATAACGGCATCGGTGACGAGGGGACAAGCTCATGACCGCGATCGGGCCACCGGACACAGCTGGTCTCACCGTCAGCGTCGAGGACCTTGCCGCCGCCGCGGACTACATCGACCGGCTGCAGCAGTACGTCGACGACACCGTCCGCACCGAGATGGAACGCATCAAGGAGCGAATGAAGGGCGACAACGACAGCCCGCAGACCGTGCCGGACGCCACGCCCTTCGGCGCGTACGAGGACGCCCGGCTGCAGTGGCAGACACTGACCCGGTCGACGGCGAACATGGAGAGCCACCTGCAGACTCTTGCCGGCAAGCTCGCGCACCTGAAGAAGGGCACCGAGGAGATCGCCCAGGCGTTCCGCGACGCCGAGGAGCGCAACGCCGCCACCGGCAAGCAGATCGAGCGGATGCTGGAGTCCGCGGCGCAGCCACCTGCGGGCAAGCCGCCCGCCCAACCGCCACGGGACTGAGCGGACAGCTCTGGTTGTCGCCCGCGGGGCTCACCGGCGCCGGGCGACCAGCACGGCGTCGTGATGGGTGACCTCCTCTCCCCCGTGGCCGGCAGCGGCACGGGGCCGGGTCTGCACGGCCAGCAGGTCCCAGTCCGCGGGGTCGAGTTCGGCCGCGATCTCCTCGGCGGTGAACATCATCCCGGGGAAGTGCATCCGGTGCCCCCGGTTGCGCAGGTCGCGGGGGTGATGCCCGACGATGAGCAGGGTGCCGCCCGGGGCAACCGCAGCGGCCAGCCGCGCGTACAGGTCGCGCCGGGCATCGCCGGGCAGGTGCATGAAGTGCGCGGACACCAGGTCGTACGCCCCCTCGGCCGGCGGCTGTTCGCGCAGATCGGCGTGGACCCAGTCGGTACGCTCGGCGATCTGCGCGCCCCGCTCGGCGGCGTGCGCGGCTGCCCGCTCCAGAGCGGTGGTGGAGATGTCGACTCCCGTCACCTGCCAGCCGCGTTCGGCTAGCCAGAGCGCGTCGGCGCCCTCACCGCAGCCGACGTCCAGGGCCCGGCCGGGGGCGAGCCCGGCGGCTTCGGCGACGAGCTGGGCGTTCGGGCGGCCGCTCCAGATCGCGGGGGCGGCCTGGTAGCGCTCCTCCCAGGCGGGCGCCTCGAACATCGTGCGGGCCCGGTGCCGGTAGTCGTCCACCGCCTGGCGGGTCTCCTCGGCGACGAGATCGGCGTTGATCGCCGCGCCGGCGTTGAGGCCGGCCGCGGCCGCGGTGACGACCTGGGCGCGCAGGTCGGCCACGTTGCCCGCGACCCAGACACCGGCGACGGCGGTGGCGCCGTTCGCGTCGGCCGGCACCTGGCTGCCGACGGTGTGACCGGCCATCTCGACGTCGACCGGCGTCACCCCGAGCTCCGCCAGCAGCTCCCCGCGGGCGGTGAAACGGGGTGCGACGACCAGCGCGTCGAGGGCGACGACCTCCCCCGAGGCCAGTCGCACGCCGGTGAGCGCGTCATCGACGACCTCGAGCGCGGTCACGGCGCCCTCGACGACCACGATCTCCCTGGCGGCGAGCCGGTCGGCATCCTCGCCGGCCGGAGGTGCCGTCTCGTGCGTCAGGAGGAGCACGTCCGCGCTCCACTGCCGCCACAGCTCCGCCTGATGCCCGGCGAGCGGCCCGGTCGCCAGTACGCCGATGCGCCGGTCGCGGACCTCCCAGCCGTGACAGTACGGGCAGTGCAGCACGTCGCGTCCCCAGCGCCGCGCGATCCCCGGCACGTCGGGCAGTTCGTCCTGCAGCCCGGTGGTGACCAGCAGCCGGCGGGCCCGGGTGCTCCGGCCGTCCGCGAGCGTCACCACGAAGATCTCCCCGTCACGTCGCGCCCGTGTCACGGCCCCGTCGATCACCTCGCCGCCGTACCGGGTGACCTCGTCCCGCCCGGCCGTCAGCAGGTCGAGGGGGGACGCGCCGTCCCGGGTGAGGTAGTTGTGCACGTGCCCGGCCGGTGCGTTGCGCGGCTGCCCGCCGTCGATGACCAGCACCGACCGGCGGGCGCGCGACAGCGCCAGGGCCCCGCTGAGCCCGGCCGCTCCCCCACCGACCACCACCACGTCGTACGTCTCCTCGCGCATGTTGCGCTCCCCTCCTCGTAGGCACCCCGGACACTGCCCCCGCGACCATCATCTCGACAAGTAATGTTGCCGGTATGGCAAATGACGAGGCGGCCACCCTGGCGGCGGTCGGCCCCCGGCTTCGTGCCCTGCGGCAGCGGCGCGGCACCACGCTGGCCCAGCTCGCCGAGCTCACCGGCATCTCGGTCAGCACGCTGTCGCGCCTGGAGTCCGGCGGGCGCAAACCCACCCTCGAACTGCTGCTGCCGCTGGCCCGCGCCCACCAGGTGCCCCTGGACGAGCTGGTCGACGCCCCGGCCACGGGCGATCCCCGGGTACGCCCCCGGGCCATCGTCCGCGACGGCGTCACGTACCTCCCACTGACCCGCCGGCCCGGGGGTCTGCAGGCCTTCAAGCTGATCCTCCCGCCGGGCACGCCGCGGTGTGAGCGAGGACAGCAGAGCCATGAGGGTTACGAGTGGCTCTACGTGCTCTCCGGTCGCCTCCGGTTGCTGCTAGGTGAGCACGACCTCATCCTGACCGCGGGCGAGGTGGCCGAGTTCGACACACGTACCCCGCACGCCCTGTCCAATCCCGGCGCGGAGCCGGCCGAGGCGCTCGGGCTCTTCGGGCCGCAGGGTGAGCGTCTGCACGTGCGCGCCCGCCCGAGGGCAGGCTGAGGCCCCGCCACCTCGCTACCGCACCGGTCCGCGGAGCTCGGCCACGTCACCCCGGCCCGACGGCCCGCCGCTGTTCGGCGGTTTCCAGAACGGGTCGTCGTTGTCGTCGCTGATCCGGGCCCGGGCAGCCAGGGCCTGCCGGTGCGCCCGGCGACGGGTGATCATCTCGCCCAGCAGGCGGGCCGGACGCTGCAGCAGCAACGTCAGGAGCGTCAGCACACCCAGGACGACCGCGATCCAGAAGAGGACCCGGCTCAGCGTTGCCAGACCGCCTTCGGGGGTCTGCGGGTCCGTGTCGACCGCGGGCAGCGACGTCGTGACGGCGGCGACCGGACTGACCATTCCTTCCACCGCTGTGGCCAGCACCTGCCGGGTGACGTCGGCAGCGCCGAGCTCGGGGTGGGCCGAACGGACCAGCGCGACCGTGCCGGCCACGAACGCTGCCGCGTACTCCGCTCCGGTGCCGGGCCGGCCGATGCTCGCCACCGCGACACCGGGCGCCCGCAGGTCCACCGCCTCGACCGGATGGTCGTCGGCCGGTTGCCGGTCAGCGGTGACGGCGCCGACGCGGAGCAGCCCGTCCGCGGCTTCGGCGGCTGCGGACGCGGGCAGCACCACCACCACATCCCGCGCGATCGCGTCGCCGATCGCCGCGCGCAACACCGGGTCGGCAGCATCGACGCCGATGCCGACCAGCACGACCTGTGCGCCGGTGTCGGCCGCGACCTCGATGCCCGTCGCCGCGAGAGCCGCCGAGAGCCGGGCGGCACCGGCCCTGATCGGCACGATCCGTGCCCCCGGCGCCACACCGAAGCGCGCGCCGTTCTCACCGTCGTCACCGGCGACGATGCCGGCCAGCGAGGTCCCGGTCCCCTCGCAGCCGGTGTCGCCGCCGCCGGAACCGGCGGCGATGTCGACTCCCGCGGTGACCCGGCCGGTGAGTGCGCCGACAGCACCGTCCACGGCCGAGCCGATCACCGCGACCTTGACACCCGAGCCGTCCGTGGTGGACCAGACCCGGTTCGGTGTCAGCAGAGTCTGCCCCCACAACGCCGCCGCCGGGGCACTCGCGTCCCAGCCGCAGCGGGAGGAGCCACCGGCCTGCGCCGGCAGCGGACCGCGTTGCAGCCCGGCGCCGACCGCGTCCCAGGGCAGCACGAGTTGCCAGCCGGCGGCAAGCCGGCTCGGATCGGCGAGCCGGCCGCCGTCGGGCTGGACGCGCCCCGAGTTGAGCTCGAGGATCTCACCGGCCCTTCCCGCATCGCCCAGAAACCGGTCCGCGATCTGCCAGAGGTTCTCCGGCGCGCCCTGGTAGGAGGGCGCGACCGTGTAGTAGAGCTGGTCGGCGGCGGTGCCCGACGGTGCTGCGGCCACCCCGGAAGGAAAGCCCACGCCGGTCAGCGCGGCCGTCAGGACCACGGCCAGTATCAGCTTGCGGAGCATCATCGCCGGCTCTCTCCTCACCACTCGGACTCCTCCACAAGAGCCCATTCATGGTCGTCACCGGAGAGGCACGGGACGAGTGCCAGCTGCACACCCGTGCCGCCGGTGCCCGCGCCGGGGACGTCGAGGCACATGTTCGTCACCGTGTTGCGCAGCCAGTAGTACTGCCACCCGCCCGAGACGACCTTCGGTTCCAGCCGGAAGTACTGGTTGTCCCGGTCCAAGCACCCGGTCTCGCTGAGCGGGGTGCTCGACGCCACCCCGCCCGTACCCGGAGGATCAATACAGAAGCCGTCGTCGACGTTACGAATCCAGTAGAGGTGGAAGCCCTCGCTGTCGGTGGCCCGCGGCTCGAAGATCCACTCCTGGTTGTCGTTGTAGGTCTTGGCGCACGCGAACAGTCCCACCGCGCCGTCCCGCGTGCCCGCGCCGTAGTCGGGCAGGTCGACGCAGTTGCCGGTGCGGAGGTTCACGATGAAGTACGGCCCGTAGCTGCGGGCCGGGCCGTCGGCTGCCCTGACCGCGGGCTGGTTGTCCCGCACACGTTTCGTGGGCGCAGCCGCGCTGGGCTTCGCAGCGGGCCTGCTCGGCGCCGCCGAGGCGGACGCGGGCGGGGGCGTCGGCGTCACCTGGAGCCGGGTGTCCTTGGCGTACTCGCTCTCTGCCCTGGTCACCGCATCGGTCAGCGCAGCAGGCACCGTCGCCTGCCGGTCGCCGCGGGTGAAGGCGGCCAGGGCCGGGCCGTACTCGCCGCCGGAGTGCCTGATGAGTTTGCACATCGTGCGGCCGAGAGCCGCGATCGCCACGGTCGGCTGCCACGGTGTCCGACCCGGGGCCGGCTTCACATTGGCCGCCCACACTCCCGGCAGGAACTGCGCGATGCCCTGCTCACCAGCCGGACCGAGCCGGTGCGGATCGAACCCGGAGGTCACCATGATCTGCGCCGCGATCCGGGCCGGGGGCATCCCGGGGCAGACCTTTCCGGCCGCGACAACCGCCTTCACGTACGCCTCGGGCACTCCAACGACCGGCCCGTCGACCGGGTGCGCGCCGGTCGGCGCGGATGCGGCCGGGCCGAAGGTCGCCTGCAGGGAGTACCAGGCGGCGTACCGCTCCACGGTGTCCACGTACGCCTTGGCGTTGTCGGGGATGCCGCCGGCGGCGATGACCTGATCCATCCCGCGCCGGTGGGCCGCCAGCGCGACCCGCCACGGATCCTCGTCGATCTTCAGCGCCCGGGACTGCCCGACTAGCTGGCAAACGGCATGCGCCAGGGCCGTGATGGCGGCCGCACGGTCGGTCGGTTCGGCGCCGGGCCACGGCGCGTGCTGCCGCCACTGCTCGGGAGTCAGCGCGGCGACTCCGGCCGCACCCCCGTCGCGCATCTCGGGGACCGGCTCGTCGCCGAAGTTCGACGCGACCATGACCTGGCCGGCCAGCCGGGCGGGGGTGAGCGCCGGGCAGGCCGACGCCGCGCGCACCAGAATCCGCACGTCCGCCGCCGAGACCTGGTTGGCCGCCAGCGGCGCGGTGGCGTTGGCCGCCTGCCGCGTCACGAAGGAGGAGATCCCGGTCAGGACCACCAGCGACAGGACGGAGCCGAGGAGCACCGGGCGACTCGGCCTCGGCATCCGGAACATCAGCGTGAGATTCCTTCCATCAGGTACGGGATGCCTGCTCGAGCAGTTCGTCCTCGGTCGGCACGTCGACGTTGTCGGCCCAGCGCAGGGTGCCGACGACCGTGTCGAAGAGCAGCACGATGGCCTGCACCGGCTCGGCGTCGACGTCACCGTCGGTCAGCACGGTGAAAGTCAGCAGCCCCCAGACGCCGGGTGCGTCCGGCGCCGCCACGTAGTAGTTGACGCGTACCGCGGGGGTCTTGCGTTTGACGGGTCCGCTGTCGACGATCTGCCGTACCCGGACGGCCGGGCAGCCCCCGATCTCCAGCGCCATGCCG
>Ga0233372_1000070_pt1 | contig 44318 bp, 45 predicted proteins | sample ElkDunMinimDraft_4_FD_191538 | JGI IMG/M metagenome (GOLD analysis project Ga0233372, IMG submission 191538) | Fecal eukaryotic communites from dung pellets of Tule Elk in California, USA - Elk Dung D8 | ecosystem: Host-associated > Mammals > Digestive system > Large intestine > Fecal | place... | reverse complement strand
CTGACGACGTTCGACGCCGACGACTACGTCCTGCGGGCGCTGCGCCACGGGGCGAGCGGGTTCCTGCTCAAGGACACGCCGCCGGAGCTCCTCGTCGACGCTGTCCGCAGGGTCGCGTCGGGCGACCCGATGCTGTCGCCGAGCGTGACGGAGCAGCTGATCCGTCGGGTGCGCGAGGCCGGCGACGGGGACGGTGACGCCAAGGAGCGGCTCGAGGTCCTGAGCGACCGCGAGCTCGAGGTCGCGGTCGCGGTCGGCCACGGGCGGTCCAACGCGGAGATCGCGGCCGAGCTCCACATGAGCCTCGCGACGGTGAAGGCCCACGTGTCGCGGATCCTCACCAAGCTCGGTGCCGCCAACCGCGTCCAGGTCGCGATCGCCGTCCACGATGCCGGCCTGGTCTGAGCACGCGCCGGGTCCGGACCTGCGGCTGGTCCGTCCCTTTCCGTGGGGCCCACCGAAGACGCGGTGCCCCACCGGAAGCTTCCGGTGGGGCACCCACCTTCCGTCGGGCCCCACGGAAAGTGAGGGCGCGTACGACTCCTCAGGCCTCGATGTTGCTCATCACGTGCTTGACGCGCGTGTAGTCCTCGAGCCCGTACATCGAGAGGTCCTTGCCGTACCCGGAGCGCTTGAATCCTCCGTGCGGCATCTCCGCGACCAGCGGGATGTGGGTGTTGATCCAGACGCACCCGAAGTCGAGGCGCTTCGCCATCCGCATCGCCCGCCCGTGGTCCTTGGTCCAGACCGAGGACGCGAGACCGTACGGGACGCCGTTGGCCCAGCGCACCGCCTCGTCCTCGTCGGAGAACTGCTGGACCGTGATGACGGGGCCGAAGATCTCGTTCTGGACGGCCTCGTCGTTCTGCCGGAGGCCCGCGAGGACCGTCGGCTCGTAGAAGTAGCCGTTCTCGAGGTCTCCCCCGGGGCGTGATCCGCCGGCGGCGAGCGTGGCGTGATCCGGGAGCCGGTCGACGAACCCGGACACCCGCGCAAGCTGGTCGGCGTTGTTGAGGGCTCCGTAGAGCGCGTCCTCGTCGTCGGGGAGCCCGGTCTTCAGGCCCTTCGCCTGCTCGGCGATCGCGTCGACGAAGTCGCCGTACACGCGCGGCGACGCGAGCACCCGCGTCGCCGCGGTGCAGTCCTGGCCGGCGTTGAAGTAGCCGGCCTCGGCGATCGCCGCGGACGCGGCCTCGATGTCGGCATCGTCGAACACCACGACCGGCGCCTTGCCGCCGAGCTCGAGGTGCACGCGCTTGACGTCCTCTGCCGCCGAGCGGGCGACGTCCATGCCGGCGCGGACCGACCCGGTGATCGCGACCATCGCCGGCGTGGGGTGGGCGATCAGCGCACGTCCGGTGTCGCGGTCGCCGCAGACGACGTTCAGCACGCCGGGCGGCAGGATGTCCGCAGCGATCTCCGCGAGCAGCGCCGTCGAGGCCGGCGTCGTGTCGCTCGGCTTGATGACGATGGTGTTGCCGGCGGCGAGCGCGGGGGCGATCTTCCAGATGCCCATGAGCAGCGGGTAGTTCCACGGCGTCACCTGCGCCACGACGCCGATCGGCTCACGACGGATCATCGAGGTGTGGCCGGCCATGTACTCACCCGCCGCGCGGCCCTCGAGCACGCGCGCGGCACCGGCGAAGAAGGTGAGCGCGTCGTCCACCATCGGCATCTCCTCGCTCACGGTGAGGCCGCGAGGCTTGCCGGTGTTCTTCACCTCCACGTCGACGATCTCGTCGAGGCGGTCGTGGATCGCCTGGTTGAGCTTGTTGAGCGCGGCCTGGCGCTCGCGGGGCGTGGTGTCGCGCCAGCCGTTGTCGAAGGCGTCCTGCGCCGCCTTCATCGCCGCGTCCACGTCTGCTTCGCGAGACATCGGCGCCTGGGCGTACACCTGTCCGGTCGAGGGGTCGATGACGTCGTACGTGGCGCCGTCCAGGGCCGCCACCTTGTCGCCGTTGACGAAGTTCGTGAGGGTCTCGGTCATGACCACAATCTGGCACAGGCGGCAGTGACTGACAATGGATTGAACGGTCAAGGACTGCTCATCCTTCGGATTTCGTACCTGTAAACCCTCGACACGGACGATAACCTTTGCCTGGCTCCGGAATCTGCGCGATACTCGGTGCATGAGCGAACAGTGGGACGACGCGCACCTCCAACGCGCCGCCAAGGACCACCTCTGGATGCACTTCACCCGGCACAGCACGTACGAGACGTCCGACGTGCCCGTGATCGCGAAGGGAGAGGGTGCATATCTCTTCGACACCGCAGGCAAGCGCTACCTGGACGGGCTCGCCGGCCTCTTCGTCGTCCAGGTGGGCCACGGCCGCGAGGAGCTGGCCGAGGCCGCCGCGAAGCAGGCCCGCGAGCTGTCGTTCATGCCGTTGTGGTCGTACGCGCACCCGCCGGCCGTCCAGCTCGCCGAGCGCGTCGCCTCGTACGCGCCGGGCGACCTCAACCGCGTCTTCTTCACCACCGGTGGCGGCGAGGCGGTCGAGTCGGCATGGAAGCTCGCCAAGCAGTACTTCAAGCTGACCGGCAAGCCGACCAAGCACAAGGTGATCAGCCGCAACATCGCGTACCACGGCACCCCGCAGGGCGCCCTGTCGATCACCGGCATTCCCGACATGAAGGCGCCGTTCGAGCCACTGGTGCCGAGCACGTTCCGCGTCCCAAACACGAACATCTACCGGGCGCAGCAGCACGGTGACGACCCGGAGGCGTTCGGACGCTGGGCCGCGGACCGCATCGCGGAGGCCATCGAGTTCGAGGGCCCCGACACCGTCGCGGCCGTGTTCCTCGAGCCCGTGCAGAACGCGGGCGGCTGCTTCCCTCCCCCGCCGGGATACTTCCAGCGCGTGCGCGAGATCTGCGACGAGTACGACGTGCTGCTGGTCTCCGACGAGGTCATCTGCGCGTTCGGCCGTCTCGGTGAGATGTTCGGTGCGGTGCGCTACGGCTACCAGCCCGACATCATCACCTGCGCGAAGGGCCTCACGTCCGGCTACTCGCCGCTCGGCGCGATGATCGCCTCGGACCGTCTCATGGAGCCGTTCCTCAAGGGACACGAGTCGTTCCTGCACGGCTACACCTTCGGCGGGCACCCCGTGTCGGCCGCCGTGGCCATGGCGAACCTCGACATCTTCGAGCGCGAGGGCATCAACGAGTTCGTCCGCGCCAACGAGGACGGGTTCCGCTCGACGCTGGAGAAGCTGCTGGACCTCGACATCGTCGGTGACGTGCGTGGCGACGGCTACTTCTACGGCATCGAGCTCGTCAAGGACAAGGCCACGAAGGAGACCTTCAACGAGGAGGAGTCGGAGCGTCTGCTGCGCGGCTTCCTCTCCAAGGCGCTGTACGACGCGGGCCTCTATTGCCGCGCCGACGACCGTGGCGACCCGGTCATCCAGCTGGCTCCGCCGCTGATCTGCGACCAGGAGCACTTCGACGAGATGGAGGGCATCCTGCGCTCCGTGATCACCCAGGGCCAGAACCTGCTCTGACCCGTACGACCCGCGGAAGCCGCTGCCCCAGGTACCCCGGGGCGGCGGCTTCTGTCCGTCTCCCCGTTTGCCACGTTCCCGTGGCAGATGCCCCTCGCCCTCGGCAAATTTGCCGAGGGCGAGGGCCACTTCCCACGTTCCCGTGGGAAACGGGAAGGGTCAGGCGGCGGTACGGGTGCGGCGGCGGCGGGCGAGCTCGTTGCCGAGCACGATGGCGACCGCGATGACAAACATCGCCGTACCGATCACGTTGACCTGCATCGGGATTCCGCGCTGCGCCGCACCCCACACGTACATCGGGAACGTCACGGTCTGGCCGGCGTTGAGGTTCGTGATGATGAAGTCGTCGAACGACAGTGAGAAGCTGAGCAACGCCGCGCCCAGGATGCCCGGGAACACGAGCGGGAACGTGACCCGCCAGAACGCCTGGGTCTCCGTCGCGTAGAGGTCCATCGCCGCCTGCTCGAGGTTGTCGTCGAGCCCGGACAGCCGCGCCCGTACGGTGATGATGACGAACGAGAGGCAGAACGTCACATGGGCGACGAAGATCGTCCAGAACCCCAGCTTGCCGCCGAAGCCGGCCGAGACGAACAGCGCGAGCAGGGACGACCCGAGCACGATCTCCGGCGCCGCCATCGGCAGGATGATGAGCGTGTTGAGCCCGCCGCGACCCGCGAAGCGGTGCCGCACCAGCGCGAACGCGGCGAGCGTGCCGATGATCGTGGCGACGACCGTCGCGAGCAGCGCGATCTCCACGCTGCGGACCACCGACGAGCACATCCCGGAGGGGTCGCACGGGTTGAGCCAGTTGTTCAGCGTGAACCCGTCGAACCGGTAGACGTTGCGCGACTCCGGATCGTTGAAGCTCATGAGCGCGACGATCCCGATCGGCACGAACATGTAGACCAGTACCAGGACGCCGAGCGCCAGGACCAGGTGCTCCCCGATCCAGCGTCCGAGCTTGTGGAGCGGCGTCATACGAGGTCCTCCGTTCCTGCGCGGCGGATGTAGAGCACCACACCGATCGTGATCACGATCATCAGCGTCATCGACAGGGCACCGGCCGCGGCGTAGTCGCCCTGGTTGGTGAACAGGTTCTGGATGATGTTGCCGATCATGCGTTGGTTGGGACTCCCGAGGAGCTCCGCGTTGATGAAGTCGCCCGCGGCCGGGATGAACGTGAGGAGCGTCCCCGCGACGACGCCCGGCATGGACAGCGGCAGCGTCACCTTGAAGAACGCCCGTGCCGGCGACGCGTACAGGTCACCCGCCGCCTCGACGAGCCGGTTGTCGATCTTGTCCAGGCTCGCGAAGAGCGGCAGCACCATGAACGGGAGGAAGTTGTACGTGAGGCCCGCGACCACGGCGAACGGCGTCGCGAGGAGCCGGCCGTCCTCGCCGAGGATCTGCAGCGTCCGGAGCCCTTCGGCGATCCAGCCCTCGTCGGCGAGGATCAGCTTCCACGACAGGGTCCGCAGGAGGAAGCTGGTGAAGAACGGCGCGATGACGAGCACCAGCATGAGGTTCTTCCAGCGTCCCGCCTTGAACGCGATCGCGTACGCGAGCACGTAGCCGAGCACGAGACACGCGGCGGTCGCCAGGGCGGCGTACCAGAACGAGCGCAGCAACGGACGCCAGTACGCCTGGAGGACGTCGACGTAGTTCGCCACGTGCCACGTCATGTCGTACCCGGTGAGGTTGGAGCCCTTGGGGTCGTACAGGCTCATCGCGACCAGCGAGTAGAACGGCACGAGGAAGAACAGCGCCAGCCAGAGCGCGGACGGGAGCATCAACCAGTAGCCGGTGAACCGGCCGCCGCGTCGTCGGACCGACTCGTGTCCCTCCCCCGGGTCGTCGCCGGACGGCCCGAGCCCTACGGCGTCGGGTTCGACCAGCGCCTCCTGCGGCTGGTGGGTCATCAGTCGTCCCCGTCCTCGACGCCGGCCAACGCGTCCTGGCTCGCGTCGAGCAGGAACGCGTACTCGGGACGCCATGACAGGTCGACCGGGGCCCCCACCGCGAAGATCGGGCGTCGGCCGGTGTTCTGCTCGAACACCATGACCTCCTGGCCCCACGGCATGCGCACGAGGTACTGGGTGCTGACGCCCACGAAGCTCACGTCGGTCACGACACCGCCCTCGAAGCGGTTGCCCGGTGCGTCGATCTCGCCACCGACCTCGGCGATCATCACCTTCTCCGGGCGTACACCGACCCAGCCCTTGCCGCCGTCGGCATGGCTGCGCTCCGCCGGGATGGAGACGGTCGTGCCCTGGACCGAGACCTTGACGACGTCGCCGTCCGGACCCAGGATGTCGCCGGCGAGGAGGTTGGACTGGCCGAGGAAGTTCGCGACGAAGGTCGTCTCGGGGTTGTCGTAGAGCGCGGCGGGCGGACCCATCTGCTCGATCACGCCGGCGTTCATCACGGCGACGGTGTCGGCCATGGTCATGGCCTCCTCCTGGTCGTGCGTGACGTGCACGAAGGTCAGCCCGACCTCGGTCTGGATGCGCTTGAGCTCGATCTGCATCCCGCGGCGCAGCTTGAGGTCGAGCGCGCCGAGCGGCTCGTCGAGGAGCAGCACCTCGGGGCTGTTGATCAGCGCTCGTGCGAGGGCGACGCGCTGCTGCTGGCCGCCCGAGAGCTGGAACGGCTTCTTGCGCCCCTGGTTGCCGAGCTCCACCAGGTCGAGCATCTCCGCCACCTTGGCCTTGGTGTCCTTCACCCCGCGGCGCTTCAGCCCGAAGGCGACGTTCTCCGCGATGTCGAGGTGCGGGAAGAGTGCGTAGCTCTGGAAGACGGTGTTCACCGGCCGCTTGTACGGCTTGTCGTACGTGATCTCGCGGTCGCCGAGCGTGATCGTGCCCGAGGTCGGGGTGTCCAGACCCGCGACCATCCGGAGCGTCGTCGTCTTGCCGCACCCGGACGGGCCGAGCAGCGCGAAGAAGGACCCCTGCGGGACGACCAGGTCGAGCGACCGTACTGCGGTGAACGAGCCGTAGGACTTCGTGAGGGCGGTGAGTCGCAGGTCGCGATCGCCGGACTCCTGGACGTCGCGCGTCGTCGCGCCCTCGTCAGCCACCAGTGACATCGGCAAAGTCTCCTTCGTACTCACGCATCGTGAACTCGTCGAGCGCCATGAACGAGTGCGTCATGGCGAGCGTCTCGTCGTCGGGGAAGATCAGCGGGTCGGCCGCCAGCTCGGGGTCGATCTTCTCCATCTCGGCCTGGGCCCCCTCGACGGGGCAGATGTAGTTGACCCAGGCGGCGAGCTTCGCGGCCACGTCCGGCCGGTAGTAGTAGTCGATCCACTTCTCGGCGTTGGCCTGGTGCTCGGCCTGGTTGGGGACGAGCATGTTGTCGGCCCAGATCATCAGGCCCTCCTCGGGCACGACGAACTCGATGTTGGGATCGCCGGCCGCCAGCACGTCACCGGACCAGGCCTCGCACGCGACGATGTTGCCCGCCGCGAGGTCCTGGACGTAGTCGTTGCCGGTGAACGCCCTGATCTGGCCGCCGTCCGAGGCGCGCCGGAGGTCCTCCATCGCGACTCCCCACTCGTCGTCGCTGAAGTCGGCCGGGTCGGCGCCGTTCTTGAGGAGGAGGAACCCCATCGTGTCGCGCATCTCGGTCAGCAGCGTGACGCGACCCTTGAGGTCCGGTCGGGTCAGGAGGTCCGTGAAGGAGCCCACCTCGGCGACCTTGGTCTTGTTGTACGCGATGCCGGTGAGGCCCGCCTGCCACGGTGCCGAGTAGGTGCGGTCGGGGTCCCAGCCGAGTCCCTGGAGGGACGAGATGAGGTTGTTGTGGAGGTTGGGCACCTTCGCGGCGTCCAGGGGCTGGATCCAGCCCATCTCGATGGTCCGTGCGGCAGCCCAGTCGGTGAGCATGAACATGTCACGGTTCACCGACTCGCAGGCGCCGAGCTGGTTGACGATCTTCGCGAAGAACTCGTTGTTGTCGTTGACGTCGGCGGTGTAGCTGACCTGGATCCCCGTCTCCTTCTGGAACTGGTCCAGGGTGGTGACGTACCCGTCGTCGGGCTGGTCGATGTACTCCGGCCAGTTGGAGACGATCAGTCGACGGTCGGAGCTGCGGTCCGTCGCACGGCAGTCGGCCGGGTCCTGCCGGCGGTCGGGCGTGCCGAAGAGCGGCAGCACGGCTGCGCTCCCCGCCAGGAACGCGGCTCCTCCCACACCCCGGAGCACCGTCCGGCGGCTCATCTGTCTCACCACTCGCGCTTCCTCGCTCCCTGTCAGGCGTCGGCCCCGACGTCGCGACGCCGTGGGCCTGGCGGCAAATCGTCACACGGCAGATGGCCTCACGACAAGGGATTCCGCACCATGTTTACCTGCCTGCAACGAATTCACCGTGCGAGGGACGAAGAACCGAGCGAAATCGACATCGGAGCGTGGTGTCTTCCATGCCAGCACCTCCGGTCCGGCAGGATGACCCCATGACGGAGCGCAGAACGACCAACGGCGTGATTCTCGACGACGTGTCCAAGCGCATCATCGCGCAGCTCCAGGTGGACGGACGGCGCTCGTACGCAGCGATCGGCAAAGCGGTCGGCCTCTCGGAGGCGGCGGTCCGGCAACGGGTCCAGAAGCTGACCGACGCCGGGGTCATCCAGATCGTCGCGGTGACCGATCCCTTGGAGCTGGGCTTCGCACGGCAGGCGATGGTCGGGATATGCGTGGACGGCGACGTCTTCGCGGTGACCGACGCGCTCGCCGAGATCCCCGAGCTCGACTACCTCGTCATCACGACCGGCCGGTTCGACGTGCTCGCCGAGATCGTGTGCGAGAGCGACGACGACCTCCTCGAGGTCATCACGAACAAGGTCCGCGCGATCCCCGCCGTCACCAACACCGAGACGTTCGTCTATCTGCGGCTCCGCAAGCAGACGTACGCGTGGGGTGTGCAGTAGGTCCGGTCGGTCACCGAGCGACCCGGCGTCAGCGCCGCGCGTCGAGCACGACGCCCTGCCCGGACATGAGTCCGGACAGGATCTCCACCACGGTGGTCTCGTCCCACGCCGACCCGATCTCGACGGGCTCCTCGTACGAGCGGGCGAGGCTGGGGTCGTCGTGGGCCACCGCGTCGCCGGAGCCCGTCGTGACCAGCGCCGTCCCGCCGGCGACAGGGACGACCGGTGCGGGGTCGGTCGCCCCGGCCTTGAGCGCCGGGTCCCACGCGACGTCGCGGGTCTCGACCAGGGGCCATTCCCCCGGCCGTACGACCACCACCGCACGCGGGCGCGCAGCGTCGAGCGCGTCGACGGCGGCCGCGACGTCGGGCATCTGGTCGCCGTCAGCGACCACCAGTGCAGGATCGCTGCGCTCGACCAGGGCCCTCGGCTCGCGACCCACCCACACGGTCGCACCGACCCGTGCGACGGCGAGGAGCGCCACGACGGCCTCGGGGGACGGCACAGCGGCCACCGCGACGGCGTCACCCTCGCGGACTCCCAGCGCACGCATCAACCCGCCCATCGACGCGACCTGCTCGAGCAGCACCGCGTACGAGACGGCTCCGGCCGCCGACCGCAGCGCGGGCGCTTCAGCAACTCCCGCCACTACCAGGCGGTCGAGCGCGTCGTAGACGACGTTGAGCCGACCCGTCGAGGGGTCGGCCGGATCCTGGGGCGGGGAGAACCAGCGGGGTCCGTTCATGGCGCAGTCCTTCCGCCGGGACCGGGCCCCGGCTCGCGTGCGGTCGAGGGCAGGGCGCACTGCGGTGTCCCGCCGGGCAGCCTGTGACGGTGGGCAGCGATCCAGCGGTACACCGGCCACGCCACCCGGCGTACGGGGGCGAACGCGAGGACCCGACCGGCGACCCGCCAGTGCGGTCCCGCCGTGCGCAGGTATGCCGCGATCGCCTCCGGACCTGCCGCTCGCGCGCCCCCGTCGTCACGACCGTCGTCGCGATCAGCGGCACCGTCAGCGACCCACTGAACCGCCGCGTCAGCCTCTGCGACCGTGACGTGCAGGGCCTCGAGGTCGGCGAGCTGCCACGCGACCACCTCAGCCCGGGCAGGCGCCCAGCGCTGGAGCCAGTGCGCACAGGTCGAGCAGAACGCGCAGTCGCCGTCGTACAGCAGGACGGCCGTCATCATCGGCCCCGGAAGACGGGCGGACGCTTCTCCGTACGGGCGAGCGCGGCCTCACGGACGTCCTCGCTCCCCCAGCACGCCTCCCAGCCCTTGCGGATCCGCGCCTCGGCGTCGACGTCGCCCGGGGTGGAGTTGAGGACGAGCTTGTTGTACGCCAGCGTGAGCGGCGCGAAGGTGGCGATCTCCTGAGCCCACGCTGTCGCGGCGTCCAGGTCGCCCAGCCGGTCGGCGAGTCCTCGGGCGTGCGCCGTCTCGGCGTCGAGGAGCTCGGCGCCGAGCATCATGGCCTTGGCGGTCCCGGCTCCGGCGACCGCCGACAGCGTACGGATCGTCCAGGTGTCGACCGCCATGCCGTTGCGGGCCGTCGGCACTCCGAACCTCGCGGTGGGGCCGGCGACCCGCAGGTCGCAGGCGAGCGCGAGCTGCGTACCGGCCCCGATCGCCGGCCCGTTGACTGCGGCGACCACCGGGACGTCGACGTCCGTGAGCGCGGTGAGCATCGCGTAGAGGGCGTCGATGAACGCGTCCCCGTAGACACCGGTCAGGTCGGCGCCGGCGCAGAAGCTGGTGCCCTGACCTGTCAGGACGAGGACGCGCGTGCCGTCGCTGCCAGCGGCGACCACCGCCTCACGGACCTCGACGCAGGTGTCGAGATCGAGCGCGTTGCGCCGCTCCGGGCGTCGCAGCTCGATCTGTGTGACGGCCCCCGTACGGGTCACCTCGATCACGGTCGCTCCTCGTGGTCGACGGGCACGGTCGTGCGTACGGCCTGCACCCGTTCGCGGCTGATGCGGTCCAGGATGGCAGCCACCCCGTCCTCGTCGTTGGCCGCCACCACCTCGTGGACGCTCGCGAGGACGTCGCGGTGGGCGTTCGCGACGGCGAAGGCCCGGCCCGCCCAGCGCAGCATCGGGAGGTCGTTCGGCATGTCACCGACGGCCCACACCGACTCGCGGGAGTAGCCGTGCTCGGTCGTCCACGCCGCGAGCCCGGAGGCCTTCGTGACCCCCGGCGCGGTGATCTCCGCGAGGCCGACGGCGCCCGAGAAGCCGAGCTCGGCACGACCGGCGAGCGCCTCCTCCACGCGGCGGTGGAACGTGTCCGGGTCGCTCCCGTCGAGCTTGGCGAGGAGCTTGCCGGCCGGGCGGGACGCGATCGCGTCCCAGTCGTCCAGGTCGTCACCGACGGGTTGCTCGCGGACGTACGCGAAGCGCTCCTCGCGTCGCATGCCGTCGGAGCGCTCGACGGCGAACGCGATCCCAGGAACGGCTGCGCGCAGCACCTCCCCCAGCGTCCGGAGGACGTCGGGCGACATCGTCCCGGTCTCCGTGACCGTACGACTTGCCACGTGGTAGACGAAAGCACCGTTGGCGCTGAGCGCCACTCCCCCGGTCGCGTCGCCCACCGCGTCCGCGAGGTCGTCGAGCCAACGCGGCGGTCGGGCGGTCACGAAGACCGTGGGTACGCCGGCCTCCTCCGCCGCGGCGATCGCCTCGCGGGTACGTGCCGAGAGGGTGCCGTCCGAGCGCAGCAGCGTGCCGTCGAGGTCGGTGGCGAGCAGCGCTGCGCGGGGCAGGGCGTCGGAGTCAGGCATCGACAGCGGCGAGCTGGCCGCACGCGCCGTCGATCTCCTGCCCGCGCGTGTCGCGCACGGTCGTCGGGATCCCCTTCGCCTCGAGGCGACGGACGAACTCGCGCTCGTCCTCGGGGCGCGACGCTGTCCAGATCGAACCCGGCGTGGGGTTGAGCGGGATGAGGTTCACGTGGACCCAGCCCCAGTCCCCGTACGACTGCAGCAGGTCGCCCAGCATGTCCGCGCGCCAGCCCTGGTCGTTGATGTCCTTGATCATCGCGTACTCGATGGAGACCCGGCGCTTGGTCGTCCGGGCGTACTCCCACGCGGCCTCGACGGCCTCGGCGACCTTGAATCGGGTGTTGATCGGGACGAGGTCGTCACGGAGCTCGTCGTCGGGTGCGTGCAGCGACAGGGCGAGCGTCACCGGGATCCCCTCGGTGGTGAGCTGCTTGATGCGCGGGACGAGGCCCACCGTGCTGACGGTGATGTTGCGCGCCGACATGCCGAGGCCGGAGGGCCCGTCGTCGACCATCCGCCGGACGGCGCCGATGACCGCCTTGTAGTTGGCCATCGGCTCGCCCATGCCCATGAAGACGACGTTGGAGAGACGTCCCGGGCCGCCGGTGATCTCGCCGCGAGCCATCGCACGCGCACCATCGACGACCTGCTCGATGATCTCGGCGGTCGACATGTTGCGCTGGAGCCCGCCCTGGCCGGTGGCGCAGAACGGGCACGCCATCCCGCAGCCCGCCTGGCTCGAGACGCAGATCGTCGCCCGGTCCGGGTAGCGCATGAGCACCGACTCGACGAGCGCGCCGTCGAACAGGCGCCACAGCGTCTTGCGGGTCGTGCCCCGGTCGGCCTCGAGGGTGCGGACCGGGTTGATGAGCGTCGGGAGCATGCCCTCGACGAGCTGCTCGCGGATCCCCGCGGGGAGATCGGTCATCTCCTCCGGGTCGGACACCAGCCGCGTGAAGTAGTGGGTGGAGAGCTGCTTCGCGCGGTACCCGGGGAGCCCGAGCGCCTCGACAGCCTCCTTGCGGGCGTCGAGGTCGAGATCGGCGAGGTGCCGTGGCGGCTTGCCCCGGCCCTTGGGCTGCTCGAAGACGAGCGGGAGCGGGTTCGGGTTCACGTCAGACATGTCGCACCTAGTCTCCCATCCCTTGCCAAGCCCGGTGCAGCCGTCAGGCCACGGGCACGAGGAAGTGCAGGACGAGCCAGCACACCGGCGCGACGGCGAGGAGCGAGTCGAGGCGGTCCATCAGCCCTCCGTGACCCGGAAGGAGGTCGCTCATGTCCTTGATGCCGACGTCGCGCTTGATCATCGACTCCGAGAGGTCACCGAGAGTCGCCATCGCCACCGCGACCACGCCGAGGATGACACCGACCCACCAGCGGCCGTCGAGCATGAAGGTCACAGCGAGGACGCCCGCGAGGATGCAGCCGACGACCGATCCGCCGAAGCCCTCCCAGGACTTCTTGGGGCTGATCGTCGGTGCCATCGGGTGCTTGCCGAGCTTGTAGCCCGCCGCGTACCCGAAGATGTCCGAGGCGATCGTCACCAGGATGAACGTGACGATGCGCCACGCGCCGTCGTCCTCCGCGGCCATGAGGACGACGAACGACCCCAGCACGGGGACGTACCCGAAGATGAAGACCGCGGCGGAGACGTCCCGGACGAACCCGTCGGCGCCGTCGGGCATCCGGTAGACGAAGATGCCCAGCACGGTGAGCGCGGTGCCGATCGCGACCGCCTCGGTGCCTCCGACGTACGCGGCGGCCAGGGTCGCGAGCCCGCCCGCCATGAGCGGCGGCAGCGGGACGGCGATGCCGGCCTTGCCGAGTGCGCCGGACAGCTCCCAGATCGCCACGGCCGCTGCAGCCAGCACGACGACCACGAAGAGAGCCTTGACGAAGAAGAGCGACAGGAGGACAGCGGCCGCGAGACCGACGCCGACCCCGATCGCGGCAGGCAGGTTGCGCCCGCCGCGCTGCCGTGGCGCTGCGGGGACGTCAGGTGCGCTCATCAGACTTCGAGCAGCTCCTGCTCCTTGTTCTTGAGGAGCTCGTCGATGTGGTCGACGTGCTTCTTGGTGAGCCCGTCGAGACGCTTCTCACCACCGGTGACGTCGTCCTCGCTGATCTCGCCGTCCTTCTCGGACTTGTCCATCGCCTGCTTGGCGGCGCGGCGGATGTTGCGGACCGCGACGCGGCCCTCCTCCGCCTTGGACTTGGCGAGCTTGATGTACTCCTTGCGGCGCTCCTCCGTCAGCTGCGGGAGCACCAGGCGGAGCACCTTGCCGTCGTCGGTCGGGTTGACCCCGAGGTCGGAGTCACGGATCGACTTCTCGATCGCGGACTTCGCGCCCATGTCGTACGGGCTGATGATGACCACCCGCGGCTCCGGGATCTGGAACCCGGCGAGCTGCTGGATGGGCGTGGGGGTCCCGTAGTAGTCGGCCGTGATCTTCGCGAACATCGCGGGGTGCGCGCGTCCGGTGCGGATCGCGGCGAACTCCTCGCGCGCGTGCTCGACAGCCTTCTTCATCTTGGTGTCGGCGTCGCGCAGGATCTCGTCAATCACTGGCCTGCTCCTTCGTCTGAGGTCTCTGGTCGTTCAGTCTGCGTAGACCAGCGTGCCGATCTTCTCACCTCTCAGGACCGCGGAGATGTTGCCCTCTCCCTCGATCCCGAAGACGCGCATCGGCAGCTTGTTCTCCATCAGCAGGGCGAACGCGGTCGCGTCCGCGACCCGCAGGCCCCGTTGCAGCGCCTCGCCGTACGAGATGGAGTCGATCTTGGTGGCGGTGGCGTCCTGGTTCGGGTCGGCGGTGTAGACGCCGTCGACGCCGTTCTTGCCCATGAGCACCTCGTCCGCCTTCACCTCGAGCGCGCGCTGCGCCGAGACGGTGTCGGTGGAGAAGTACGGCATGCCGGCGCCGGCACCGAAGATGACGACACGCCCCTTCTCGAGGTGACGGATCGCGCGCCGCGGGATGTACGGCTCGGCGACCTGCCCCATCGTGATGGCGGTCTGCACGCGCGTGTCGATGCCCTGCTTCTCCAGGAAGTCCTGGAGCGCGAGGCAGTTCATGACGATGCCGAGCATGCCCATGTAGTCGGCCCGCGCACGGTCCATCCCGCGCTGCTGGAGCTCGGCCCCACGGAAGAAGTTGCCGCCGCCGATCACGATCGCGATCTCGACGCCGGCAGCCACGCCCTCGGAGATCTCCCGCGCGATCGTGTTGACGACATCCGGGTCGACGCCGAGGCTGCCGCCTCCGAACGCCTCACCCGAGAGCTTGATGAGCACGCGGCGAGGCGCCCCCTCCGCAGACACGGAGGCCGGCGGGTCGACTGTCTCTTCTTGGTCCACCACACCGGCCTCCGTCTCGTACGTCGTCAGAACATCTCGCCGATCCGGCGTCAGGCGCCGATCTCGATGTGCGCGAAGCGGGTCACGGTGAGACCAGCCTCGTCGAGAACCTGCTTCACGGACTTCTTCTGCTCGGTGACCGAGGGCTGGTCGAGCAGGACGAAGTCCTTGTAGAACGCGTTGACCTTGCCGTCGACGATCTTGCTGATCGCCTGCTCGGGCTTGCCCTCCTCACGGGCGGCGGCCTCGGCGATCTCGCGCTCCTTGGCGACGACGTCGGCGGGGACGTCCTCACGCGTCAGGTAGCGCGGACGCATCGCCGCGACCTGCATCGCGACGGTGCGCGCGACCTCCTCCTCGCCGTCGCCCTCGAACTCGATGAGGACGCCGACGGCCGGCGGCAGGTCGCTCGCACGACGGTGCAGGTAGGTCGCCACCTTGCCCTTGCCCTCGAGGACGGCCACGCGACCGAGCTCGAGCTTCTCGCCGATGATCGCGGCCAGGCCGGAGATCTTCTCGGCGACGGTGGCGCCGTCACCGGCGTCGGTGGCGGCGAACGCCGCCGCGTCGGCCGGCTTGGTCGCGTCGGCGAGGACAGCGAGCTCCTCGGCGAGCGCAATGAACTGCTCGTTCTTGGCGACGAAGTCCGTCTCGGCGTTGAGCTCGACCATGGCGTTGCCCGAGGTGGCGACCAGCCCGGCCGTCGCCTCGCGCTCGGCGCCACGCTTCTCAGCCTTGGCCTGGCCGTGGACGCGGAGGAACTCGACTGCCTTGTCGTAGTCCCCGTCGGCCTCGGTGAGCGCCTTCTTGGCGTCCATCATGCCCGCGCCCGTGGCGTCGCGGAGCTTCTTCACCTCTGCTGCGGTGATTGCCATCTGTGTGTCTCTCTCGTCGTATCTCCGTGGCCGGCGAACCGGCCTGTGGGTACCAGCCGGGTGGACCGGCCGAGTGTCGTCCCGAGACGCGGGTCGATCAGGCGTCGGCGGGCTTCTCTTCGGCCGAACCGGTCTCGGCGAGGTTCTCCTCGGCCACTGCGGTCTCCTCGACGACCTCGGCGGGCGTGTCGTCGGCGCTCGCCGACGACTGGACCTCGGCCTCGGCGGCCTCGGTGGTCACCGGGTCGGTGCCCTGGGCGAGCTCGCGCTCCCACTCGGCGAGCGGCTCGCCGGCGGCGACGGCCTCGGTGGCCTCGGCGGCGTCCTCACGACCGGCGCCACGGGCGATCAGGCCCTCGCCGACGGCGTCGGCGACGACGCGCGTGAGGAGGGTGACCGAGCGGATCGCGTCGTCGTTGCCCGGGATCGGGTAGTCGACGTCGTCCGGGTCACAGTTGGTGTCGAGGATCGCGACGACCGGGATGCCCAGCTTCTTGGCCTCGTCGACCGCCAGGTGCTCCTTCTTCGTGTCGATGATCCAGAGCGCCGAGGGCGTACGGGTCATGTCACGGATGCCGCCCAGCGTGCGGTCGAGCTTGTCGTGCTCGCGCTTGAGCTGGAGGAGCTCCTTCTTGGTGCGGTCCGAGCCGGCGACGTCGTCGAAGTCGACCTCGTCGAGCTCCTTGAGGCGCTTGATCCGCTCGTGGACCGTCTGGAAGTTGGTGAGCATTCCGCCCAGCCAGCGGTGGTTCACGTACGGCATGCCGACACGCGTGGCCTGCTCGGTGATGGCCTCCTGCGCCTGGCGCTTGGTGCCGACGAACAGGATCGTCCCGCCACGGGCGACCGTGGTCTTGACGAAGTCGTACGCGCGGTCGATGTAGGCCAGCGACTGCTGCAGGTCGATGATGTAGATGCCGTTGCGCTCCGTGAGGATGAAGCGCTTCATCTTGGGGTTCCAGCGGCGGGTCTGGTGTCCGAAGTGGACACCGCTCTCGAGCAGCTGGCGCATGGACACGACGGCCATGTCGTTCTTCTTTCTCTCCTGGGCGCACGGGTGCGCCCGGTCCTGGTTGGCGTGCCGGCGGCGCCGACACCCTGACGCCCTTGCGCGGACCGCCTCCCCGTACGGAGAGGACCAGGGCCGCGCATCCCAGTCGGTGCTGGGCAGAAGGCGCGCGAAGTCACCCGTCGCGTCGTGAGACGGTCGGGGTGCTTCCCCCAGTCTAGGCCACCACCCCCAGCGCGCGAAATCGCCCTGTGCCCAGGACCCGGCGGTCTCAGCAACGGTCTCAGCGGCGGTACGCGAACACCTGGCTGACCCACACCACGCCCCTGCTGTCGCGCCGCACACCGACCCCGATGCGGCGGTAGCGCCGCTCGAGAAGGTTGGCGCGGTGTCCCGGAGAGTCCATCCAGGCACGCACCACGTGGCGCGGCCACCGGTAGCCGTAGGCGATGTTCTCACCGACCTTCCACCCGCCGCACGCCCTCAGGACCGGCTTGAGGTCCTGGTGGACGAGCCGGCCGTTCGCGGCGATCCGGTTCGCCGCCCGCTGGGCGTACCGGTCGAGACAGCTCGACCGCTTCAGCGTGCGCCGATCGTGGGCGCGTCGCTGCCGGTTGGTGTGCCGGACCACCCGCCGCTCGTACACACGAGGGCCGGGCGGTCCGGTGGTCCGGGCCGGCACCGCGCTCTCGACCACGGCGCCGGTGGTCCTCGCCGTGGCCGGCGCGGATCCTGCCGCGGTGACGGCGCCCGGGCCCACGAGGATCGTCGCGGCACAGAGCATGACGGCACTCACAACTCGCATGGGTTCTCCCACCCCCCGCAGCCGCGCCCGGTTGTCCCCAGGCCGTCGACTGACGTGTTCGTCCCCAGTTCGGTGTCTTTCGACCACGCTAGTCAGGTCGTGTGGAGTTGCATCTCGGGATGAGTTTCCGATGCTGGTGGCCGAGAGGCGTGCTCGTCCGTGCTGCGGTGGCCCTCGTGGTCGCGACGCTCCTGCCCGGCGGTCTGGTGGTGACCCCCGCGGCTGCCGGCCCGACCGGACCTGACCCGAGGTGGTCGTGGCCGCTCGATCCCCGTCCCGAGGTCGTCAAGGCGTACGACGCGCCGCCGGGCCCGTACGCCGCCGGCCACCGCGGTGTCGACCTCGCGGGCCGCGCGGGTTCACCCGTGCGGGCGGTCGACGACGGTGTGGTCGCCTTCGCCGGCACGGTCGCCGGTGTCGCGGTCGTGAGCGTGGACCACCGGGGCGTGCGGTCGACGTACCAACCGGTCGCGGCCACCGTGAGAACGGGCGACCCGGTCCAGCGTGGGGACGTGCTGGGATCGCTGCTGATCGCGGGTGGCCACTGCTTCCCTGCGGTGTGCCTTCACCTGGGACGACGACACGGCGAGTCGTACGCAGATCCCGAGGACCTGCTGGGGAGCGGCAGCAAGATCCGGCTGGTGCCGCCCAGCGGACCACCGCCCGTGCCACCGCCGGTCGACGGCGCCCCTCTCGCAGGGTCGTGGACCACGCCGGTCGACGCACCGGTGAGCTCGCCGTACGGGATGCGGGTCCACCCGATCACGGGAGAGCTCAAGCTCCACGACGGTACGGACTTCGCCGCAGCGTGCGGCACGCCGGTCCGAGCGGTGGCCGACGGGCGGGTCGTCGCGGTCACCTACGACCCCGCGTACGGGCAACGGGTCGTCGTGGACCACGGCGGCGGCGTGGAGACGAGCTACAACCATCTTGCGCGGGCATCCGTACGCAGCGGCGCTGCAGTGCGGGCCGGGGCCGTGGTCGGCGCGGTGGGGTCGACCGGGATGTCGACCGGCTGTCACCTGCACTTCATGGTCAGGGCTGACGGCGCACCGGTCGACCCGGTGCGCTTCCTCGCCTGACACGGTCCACGGCGCGCCGTGGGCCGTCGGGACGGAGGGGCGAAGGAGCGGAGGGACGCAACGAGGCCCGCCGGATCGCTCCGACGGGCCTCGAGGTGCGGCCTGTGCTCAGCCCAGCGACGCGAGGGCGTCGTTGAGTGTCTTCGAGGGACGCATGACCTTCGACGACAGCGCGTCGTCCGGTCGGTAGTAGCCACCGATATCCACCGGGGATCCCTGGACGGCGATCAGCTCGTCGTTGATCGCCTGCTCGTTGGCCGCGAGCGTCTCGGCCAGCGGGCCGAAGGCGGCCGCGAGGTCCGCGTCGTCGGACTGACGGGCCAGCTCCTGCGCCCAGTACAGAGCGAGGTAGAAGTGGCTGCCGCGGTTGTCCAGCCCACCGACACGACGGCTCGGTGACTTGTTCTCGTCCAGGAACGTCGCCGTCGCCCGGTCGAGGGTGTCGGCCAGGACCTTGGCGCGCGTGTTGCCCGTGACCTGTGCCAGGTGCTCGAGGCTGACCGCCAGGGCGAGGAACTCGCCGAGGCTGTCCCAGCGGAGGTAGTTCTCCTTGACGAGCTGCTGCACGTGCTTCGGCGCCGAGCCGCCCGCGCCGGTCTCGAAGAGGCCGCCGCCGTTGATCAGCGGGACCACCGAGAGCATCTTGGCGCTCGTGCCGAGCTCGAGGATCGGGAACAGGTCGGTGAGGTAGTCACGCAGGACGTTGCCCGTGACCGAGATCGTGTTCTCGCCCTTGCGGATGCGGTCGAGCGAGAACTGCGTCGCGTCGGCCGGGTTCATGATCTCGATCTGGAGGCCCTCGGTGTCGTGCTCGAGGAGGTACTCCTTCACCTTGGCGATCAGGTTCGCGTCGTGCGCACGGGTCTCGTCGAGCCAGAAGACGGCCGGGTCGCCGGTGGCCCGGGCACGGGTCACCGCGAGCTTCACCCAGTCACGGATCGGCACGTCCTTGGTCTGGCAGGCACGCCAGATGTCGCCCTTGCGGACGGTGTGCTCGAGGAGCGCGTCGCCGTTCGAGGCCACGACGCGGACGGTGCCGTCGGCGGGGATCTCGAAGGTCTTGTCGTGGCTGCCGTACTCCTCGGCCTTCTGCGCCATCAGACCGACGTTGGCCACCGAGCCCATCGTCGCGGGGTCGAACGCACCGTGGGCACGGCAGTCGTCGATCACGGTCTGGTAGACCGAGGCGTACGAGCTGTCGGGGATGGTGGCGATCGTGTCGGCCTCGACGCCGTCCGGTCCCCACATGTGGCCGGACGTGCGGATCATCGCCGGCATGGAGGCGTCGACGATCACGTCGCTCGGCACGTGCAGGTTGGTGATGCCGCGGTCGGAGTCGACCATGGCGAGCGCGGGACCCGCGACGAGAGCGGTCTCGATCGCTGCCTTGATGTCGTCACCGTTCGGGAGCTGTCCGAGACCGGCGAGGATCCCGCCCAGGCCGTCGTTGGCGCTCAGGCCCGCCTGGGCGAGCTGGTCGCCGTAGGTGTCGAAGACCGGCTTGAGGAAGGTCTTGACGACGTGCCCGAAGATGATCGGGTCGGAGACCTTCATCATCGTGGCCTTGAGGTGCACGCTGAACAGCACGCCCTCGCGCTCTGCACGAGCGATGGTGTCGGCGAGGAACGCCTGGAGCGCCGCGACGTCGAGGTAGGTGGCGTCGACGACCTCGTCGGCGAGCACGGGGATCGACTCGCGCAGGACGGTGGTGGTCCCGTCAGCGGCGACGAGCTCGATCCGCAGGGTGTCGTCGGCCGGGATGACCACGGACTTCTCGTTGGACTTGAAGTCGTTCTCGCCCATGGTCGCGACGTTGGTCTTGGAGTCCGACGACCAGGCGCCCATCGAGTGCGGGTGCTTACGGGCGTACTGCTTGACCGAGGCAGGTGCGCGGCGGTCCGAGTTGCCCTCGCGGAGCACCGGGTTGACGGCGCTGCCCTTGACCTTGTCGTACCGCGCGCGGACGTCCTTGTCCTCGTCCGTGGTCGGCTCGTCGGGGTAGTCCGGGAGCGCGTAGCCCTGGCCCTGCAGCTCGGCGATCGCGGCCTTGAGCTGCGGGACCGACGCGCTGATGTTCGGCAGCTTGATGATGTTGGCCTCGGGCCGCTTCGCCAGCTCCCCGAGCTCGGCGAGCGCGTCATCGACACGCTGGTCCTCGGTCAGGCGATCCGGGAACTGCGCGAGGATCCGGCCCGCGAGCGAGATGTCACGGGTCTCGACGGTGACGCCGGCCTTGGCCGCGTACGCCGAGACGATGGGGAGGAACGAGTACGTCGCCATGAGCGGCGCTTCGTCCGTGTGCGTGTAGATGACCTTCGAGTCCAACTCTGAGGCTCCGTTTCCTGCGTTCGGCCGTCCTGCTCGCCAGGCGGCTCGTCGTGCTGGTGGCGTGCCCTACAGGGATGCGTCCGTCACCGGAAGGGACTCGTCGCATGCTCACGGTCCACCTGTAGGGAGGTGCTCCGTCAATGAAGCCTACTGGCTTCCTGAGCCGCGCCCCGATGCGGGCGGGAGCCGTTCGCCCTCGGTCAGGCGCGGGGATGGGCCTGCGTGTAGGCCTGACGCAGCCGCTCGGAGCTGACGTGCGTGTAGAGCTGGGTGGTCGCGAGCGAAGCGTGGCCGAGGAGCTCCTGCACGCTCCGAAGGTCCGCCCCTCCTTCGAGGAGGTGGGTCGCCGCCGTGTGCCGGAGACCGTGGGGGCCGAGGTCGGGCGCACCCTCGACGTCTTCGAGCCGGGTGTGGACCATCCGCCGGACCGTCCGCGGATCGACCCGTGCACCGCGCCGGCCGAGGAAGAGTGCCGGTCCGCTGCCGTCGACCGCCAGCGTGCCGCGGACGGCGAGCCAGCGGTCGAGCGCACGGCCCGCGGGCACGCCGAACGGCACGCTCCGCTCCTTGTCCCCCTTGCCGATGACCCGGACCACCCTGCGGGACTGGTCGACGTCGTCGATGTCGAGGCCGCACAGCTCCCCCACCCTGATGCCCGTGGCGTAGAGCAGCTCGAGCACGGCGACGTCACGCGCCCCCACGGCGTCGTCCCCGGCCCCCGCGGCCGCGGCGTCGAGCAGCGCGCGGGCCTCGTCCTGCCTCAGGACCGCCGGAAGCTCTCGGTGGCGTCGAGGATTGACGAGCAGTGCGCCCGCGTCGTCGTCGCACCGACCGGTACGTGCCATCCATGCGGTGAACCGGCGGACGGCGGCAGCCCGGCGCGACAGGGTGCTGCGGGACCGCCCCCTCACCTGCTGCGACGCCAGGAAGCTGCGCAACGCCCGGAGGTGGAGCCCTGCGGGGTCGCGGATGGCGAGAGCCTCGGCATGAGCGGCGAGCTGGGCGAGGTCCCCCGTGTAGGCCCTCACCGTGTGCTCGCTGAGACCACGCTCGGCGCGCAGGTGGCGCTCGTATGCCTCGAGCGCGTCCTGCCAGGCCGGGCTCAGATCGGTCACCTCCGTAGTCTCGATGCCCTGCGGGTCGGCGCCAAGGCGGCGCGCCGCCGGGCCCAGGGTGCGTCCGATCACCGTTCCGTCTCGGCGGGTGGTGCGGGCTGGAGATCGGCGCGCCGGGCGAGCGACCACGCGTCGTCGATGCGCCGCACGAAGCCGTCGCCCTCCAACCGGACCAGGGTCGCCTCGACGAGCGCGCGCGGGTGGCCGATCTGCCGAGCCACGGCCTCGGCGGTGGTCGAACCGTGCCCGGGCAGCGCCTCGAGCACCTCGCGGACCGCCGGCGACAGCACGTCCCATGCGGTGCGCGGCGCAGACGGCGGAGTGGCGTCGCGCCTGCCGAGAGCGTCCAGATCCTCGAGCGCCTCGGCACCGTTGGACACCAATGTCGCCCGTCCGGTGCGGAGGGCATGGTGGACACCCACCGACGCCTGGCTGGTGACGGGTCCCGGGACCGCGAGCGCGATGCGCCCCAGCTCGTTGGTCCAGCCGAGCGTGTTGAGCGCACCGCTGCGCCGAGCTGCCTCCACCACCACTGTGCCGCGGGTCAAGGCGGCGATCACTCGGTTGCGGGTCAGGAACCTGTTCTTGGTCGGCGTCGCTCCTGGTGGGTGCTCGCTGACGACCAGCCCCGACTCGGCGATCCGGAGCAGCAGTGCGGCGTGCGCACGCGGGTAGTCGACGTCTGCGCCGCATGCGAGGACGGCGACCGTCGGCCCGTCGAGAGACAGCGCACCTCGGTGTGCGGCAGCGTCGATCCCGAAGGCTGCCCCGCTGACCACCGTCGTCCCGGCGTCGACGAGGTCCGCCGCAAGATCGGCCGCGACGTCGCACCCGTACGTCGTCGCGTCACGAGCACCCACCACCGCGGCCGCCTGCTCCGTCAGGCGGTCGAGCCGCGCGGGCCCGCGCACCCAGAGCCCGAGCGGACGCCCGCCCACACCACCGAGCTCCCCCACCTCGTCGAGGTCGTCGAGCTGTCCGGGCCACTCTGAGTCGCCGGGGCAGACCCACCGGACGCTGCGGGCTCGAGCGGCGGCGAGGATGCCGCCGATGCGGCCCTCCAGACCGACAGCACGCGAACGCCACGACTCGGGGAGAGCGGTCTCGCCGGCCACGATGCCGGAGAGCAGGTCGCTCGCCGACCGGCTCTCCAACCGACGCGCGATCCTCGGGTCCCCGGGCTCCGCGACCAGGCTGATCGCCAACCGTGCCCGTCGTTCGGTTCGGCGGGCGCGGGCGGCGCGATCCGCTGCCGATGCCGGGTCGCTCATGCGACCACCCGCTCCCACAGCGCCCCTGGCAAGGAGGTGCCCTGCCGGAGCGCCAACGCTGTCGTGAGGTCGTCGGGGTCGGGCGCGTCACGCCCGCGGAGGTCGGCGACCGTCCACGCCACACGCAGCAGCCGATCGGCGGTCCGTGCGTTGATGGCGCCGGACCGCGTCGGACGGTCGACCTCCGCGATCACGCTGGAAGGCGTGGGCATCTCGCGACGCAGCACGGCGCCAGGAACCTCTCCGTTGGTCCGCCACGGAGTCCCGGTGAGGCGGTGCCGCTGGCGGTCGCGGGCGTCGGCGACCCGTTCCGCCGCCACCCGGGTGGGGGTGCGCTCGATGTCCGGGGTGCCTCGGTGCTGTGCGGACACCGGTCCTACGACCGGGTGCAGGTCGATGCGGTCGCGGATCGGTGCGGAGAGCCGCTCGCCGTACCGGCGCTTGACGAGCGGCAGGCACGTGCAGAGGTCCGACCTGCCGGCCTTCTGACCGCACGGGCACGGGTTGGCCGCCATGACCAGGAGGAAGCGGGCCGGGAACTCCGCGGTCCGAGCGGCACGCGACACGGTGACCTGCCCGCTCTCCAGTGGCTGGCGAAGTGCCTCGATGACGTCGCGCCGGAACTCGGGCGCCTCGTCCATGAAGAGGACGCCGTTGTGAGCGAGACTCATGGCCCCGGGCCTCACGACACGGCTCCCGCCGCCGACCAGTGCGGGTGCAGACGCCGTGTGGTGCGGGTCGACGAACGGCGGGCGGTCGATCAGCGGCGCCTCCGGCAGGAGCAGCCCGGCGACCGAGTAGACGGCACTGGTCTCCAGGGACTCCTGGCGGTCGAGGTCGGGCAGCAGACCCGGAAGGCGCTGCGCGAGCATGGTCTTGCCGACGCCCGGTGGGCCGGTGAGCAGCACGTGATGGAGGCCGGCGGCCGCGACCACGATCGCCGTCCGCGCGTCGTCCTGACCCGCGACGTCGGTCAGGTCGAGGCCGTCGAGCCTGCTCACTGCGGCGCTCGGCTCCCCCAGCGGGTCGACCGGCGGGTCGTCCGGCGGCTCGTCGCCACGCAGCAGCGCGACGGCGTGCCGGAGGGAGCGGACCCCCAGCACGTGGGCGCCCTCGACGATCGCAGCCTCGCCGGCGTTGGGCTCGGGCACGATCACGCGCTCGCAGCCTGCCGCCACCGCCGCCACGGTCGCGGGGAGCACTCCGGCCACTGCGCGCAGCCGGCCGTCGAGCCTCAGCTCGCCGAGGACGGCGGCGCTGGCGAGCCGCTCGTGCGGGACCACCTGCTGGCTCGCGAGCACGGCGAGCGCGATGCCGAGGTCGAAGTGCGCGCCCGACTTCGGCAGGCCCGCCGGCGACAGGTTGATCGTGACCTTCCGGTCGGGCCACGAGTGCCGGCTGTTGACGACCGCAGCCCGGCAGCGGTCCCGAGCCTCGGCAAGAGAGGCGTCGGGCAGGCCGACGAGAGTCGTCTTGGGAAGACCTGCACTGACGTCAACCTCGATCTCGACCACCCGGCCGCGCATACCCTCGAGGGAGACCGACCGCGTCCGTCCGAGCGCCATCACGCCACCCCCGCCACGTACGTCACCTGTGCCGGGCCACGCGACGGCACGAGGACACCGATCACGTCGATCCGTACCAGCGGGGCGCTCACGTCGTGCTCCGCCAGGAAGAGACCCGCGAGCCGTCGCAGCCTGGCGGCCTTCCGCGGCGTCACCGCCTCCAGCGGCGACCCGTAGGCCGTCGTCCGCCGGGTCTTGACCTCGCAGAACACGACCGTGTCGCCGTCCCTGGCCACGATGTCGATCTCGCCCCACCGGCACCGCCAGTTGCGGGCCAGCACCTGCATGCCCTGCCGTTGCAAGAACTCCGCGGCGACGTTCTCCCCGTGGACACCCACGGCCTGTCGCTGCTCGTACGTCGACCCCATCTCCACCACCTCCGGCGAGAGTGTGGGTCGGGGCACCACGACAGCACCGTGGGCCGGCGGCGCCTGTGGATCGACCGACCGTGTGGAGGAGCGGGCCTCACGCCTTCGGCGGCTCGCTGCACCGTCGTTCGATCACGCCTTCGGCGGCTCACTGCACCGTCGTTCGATCACGCCTTCGGCGGCTCGAAGTCACTCGTCGCCAGCTCTTCGACGTTGATGTCCTTGAAGGTGAGGACCTTGACGTTCTTCGCGAAGCGGGCAGGACGGTAGATGTCCCAGACCCAGGCGTCGGTCATGGTGACCTCGAAGTAGGCGTCTCCGGTCTCCGACCGCACCTTCACGTCGACGGAGTTGCACAGGTAGAAACGCCGGTCAGTCTCCACGACGTACGTGAAGATCCCGACGACGTCGCGGTACTCGCGGTAGAGCGCCAGCTCCATCTCCGCCTCGTACCGCTCCAGGTCCTCCGCGCTCATCGCACTCCCTCGATCGGTGCCGCACCTGCGAAACTACCGCGTCTCGCGGCGGCTGCACGCACGTTCTGGTACCGGAGCCGGTGCACGGGCGACGGACCGAACTCGGCGAGGCGCTCCTCGTGCAGCGCCGTCACGTATCCCTTGTGGATCGCGAACGCGTACTCCGGGTACTCCGTGTCGAGGTCGCACATCATCCGGTCGCGCGTCACCTTCGCGACCACCGAGGCGGCCGCGATCGAGGCGGAGACACGATCGCCCTTCCACACCGCCAGTGCGGGGACCCCGAGGCCGTCGACGCCGAACCCGTCGCTCAGGACGTAGTCGGGTTTCGCCGAGAGGCGGGCGAGCGCCCGCCGCAGGGCGGTGATGTTGACGTGGTGCATGCCGAGAGCGTCGCACTCGGCGGGGCTCATGACGACGACCGACCACGCCACGGCGCGGCGCACGACCTCGGCGTAGCAGGCCTCGCGCCGCAACGGCGTCAGCAGCTTCGAGTCGGCGAGGCCGGGGACCTCCCCGCGGCGTCCGTCGGGGAGGATCACCGCGGCCGCCACCAGCGGCCCGGCGCACGCCCCGCGGCCCGCCTCGTCGACCCCGGCGACAGCGCCGAAGCCGGCACGCCGGAGCGCGCGCTCGTAGCCGTACAGCCCGGCATCCTTGCGGACCGTCGCTCCGCGTGCCACCCGCGTCATCGCGACCCGACTCAGCCGGGGTCGGGGACGTCCGCGAACGGCGCGTGGTCCGACCCTGCGCTGCCCGCACGCTTCAGGGGCCACACGACGACCCACGCCTTGCCGAGCACCGCATCGGTGCTGATGAAGCCACCGCCCGGACCGCCCTGGTGGGCCCGTGAGTCCGTCGAGTTGCCGCGGTTGTCGCCCATCAGCCACAGGCGCCCCTCCGGCACCACGACGTCGAAGCGCGCGTCGGCGGTGGCCGCCGGGTCCGGCACGTACGGCTCGTCGATGGAGACGCCGTTGACCTGGAGCCGACCCTGGGCGTCGCAGCACACCACGCGATCGCCACCGACGCCGATGACCCGCTTCACCAGGTGCCCACCGGTCGGGAAGAGGCCGAAGACGGACAGGACCTTCTGGGCCGGTCCGGCCTCCTCCTCGTACCCGGCGCCGAGCCAGTCACCCGGGTCGTCGAAGACGACGACGTCGCCGCGCTGCGGCTCACCCGTCCAGTACGACACCTTTTGGACGAGGATCCGGTCGTCGACCTGAAGGGTGTCCTCCATCGAGCCGGACGGGATCCAGAACGCCTGCACCAGGAAGGTCTTGACGACCAGCGCGAGCACCAGCGCGATCACCACCAGCAGGATGGTCTCCTGCCAGAGCGGCAGCGCCTTGCGCCTCGGCTTGCCAGAACGGCTCGTCGCCGCGCTCGCGGCGGTCTCCTCGTGCGATGTCACCACTCCAGCCTAGCCCCGAGGTCCACGCGGGCCGCGGCGCCTCCGCCCCTCCTCAGTCGACCGAGGCGAACGCCTCGGGGTCGTGCAGGACGGCACGATCCTTCCAGGGCCAGACCACGAACGCGACCTTCCCCACGACCCTGTCGTCGGGCACGTACCCGCCGCCCGGGTCGTCCATGTGCGCCCGCGAGTCCGCGGAGTTGGCGCGATTGTCCCCCATCACCCAGAGATAGCCGTCCGGCACCGTGACGTCGAAGGGCTGGCGCGACGTGGCGGAGGAATCCTTCACGTACGGCTCGGCGATCGCCACCCCGTTGACCTCGATGCGGCCCTGGGTGTCGCAGCACTTCACGGTGTCCCCGCCGACGCCGATGACACGCTTCACCAGGTGGCCGCCGGAGGGGAAGAGCCCGGCGGTCGACAGCAGCTTCTGAGCGGCGTTCGACGGGTCGTCGAACTGCCCTCTCCCCAGCCAGCCGCCGGGGTCCTCGAAGACGACGACCTCGCCACGTCGAGGTGCGCGCCCCCAGTACGAGACCTTCTGGACGACGATCCGGTCCTGGGCGCCGTTCGGGTTGCCGGTCAACGTGGGCTCCATCGACTCCGACGGCACGTAGAACGTCTGGAGGAACAGCGACTTGACGACCAGCGACAGCAGGAGCGCGACCAGCAGGAGGGTGGCGATCTCGAACCACAACGGCACGGCGCGGTCACCCCAACGCCCCACCGTCGTCCGCAGACGCGGACGCACCGGGCCGCCCGTCGTACGGGCTGCCCGGTGCGTTCCTGGTGCTACGTCGTCGGGTCGGTCCGCAGACCGACCACCGCTCTCATCCACAGTCGCCCCCCGGCGCTGATCAGGAGTCGCGCTTCTCCTTGATCTTGGCGGCCTTGCCGCGGAGGTTGCGCAGGTAGTAGAGCTTGGCGCGACGCACGTCGCCGCGGGTCATGACCTCGATCTTCTCGATGACCGGCGTGTGGAGCGGGAAGGTCCGCTCGACTCCCACACCGAAGCTCACCTTGCGCACCGTGAACGTACGGCCGATGCCGGAGCCCTGGACACGGATCGCCACGCCCTGGAACACCTGGACACGCGAGCGGTTGCCCTCGATCACCTTGACGTGGACCTTGAGGGTGTCACCGGCGCGGAACTCCGGGACGTCGTCACGGAGCGACTCGCTCGCGACGGCATCGACTACGTTGGTCATCTCAACTCTTTCTCGTCAGTGCCACAGGTCACCCACGAATGTGCGGTGTGCGAATGATCGGAACGGTGCTGCGAGTCGTCGTCTCGCGACGCTCAGGGCGGCTCGACACCCCTGTGGCAGCAGAGCCCAGCACCGACTTACCAGTCTGCCACACCGGGCCTGGCCTCCGTTAATCGCCCGCCAGGGACAAGATGGCGGGGCCGGCACCGCGTCGCCCGGCATCACCCCCGTTGACGCCGGCGGCCGACGGTGCTGGCCCCACCACGAGCGTAGGGCGAACAAGGGGTGCGACGACATACGCAAGGGTACGTACGCATCTGCGCTCGGCCGCGACAGGACTCACTCCGGTGTCTCAGGCGAGTCCGGCCGTCCGGGCGGTGCGCCTGAGCGCCCTCGCGGCGGGTGTGGCTAGGCTCGTGGTGTCGGCGAACGGGGGGACGCACGGTGCCAGACACCGCACGGTGGATCGAGGTCGCTTCGGCGATCCTCCTCGAGGAGGAGCCGGCGACGGCACGGCACCTGTTCACCGACCAGCTGCTCCGCGAGTTCCGGGCTCGCACCGGCGCACGCGTGACGCTCGACCTCAGCTCCGGAGCACTGACGATCCACGGCTTCCCGCAGGACATCGCGTTCGACCCGCAACGCTGGCCGTACGGGGTGCAGACGCTCGAGCAGACCCACCCGCTGCTCTTGCACTACGTCCGCACGGGCTCCCTCCAGCCCCGGATGCTCCTCGGCCCCGGAGAGTCGCCCCAGATGCTGCCCCCGGTGCTCGTGAGCCTTCTGACCTCGCTCGGGATCGGCTTCCACCAGCTCGGTCTGCCGATCCGCAACGAGCCCGAGAGAATCTTCGAGGGGTACGTCCTGGTCCGTGACGACCCGTTCCCGCGCTGGTCCCTGCCCCGTGCCAGAGCGCTCCACGACCTGGTGCGCGGGCTGGAGTCGCACCTGCGCCTGCGGGCGGCGGCCGGCACGGTGGCGGCTGCTCCTGCTCCCGATGACGAGGCGAGGCTCACGCCGCGCGAGCGCACGATCCTCGCCATGCTGGCCGAGAGCCGCACCGCCGAGTCGATCGGGAGAAGCCTCGGCATCTCTGCGCGGACCGTGCACAAGCATCTGGAGAACGTCTACCGCAAGCTCGGCGTCAGCGACCGCGTCGCAGCGGTGACCTCGGCGCAGCGCCGCGGTCTCGTGGAGCCCGGCGGCGAGCCGGGGACCCGTGACGGCAGGCTCGACCCGACCGACGAGGTCAGCGCGCCACGCTGAAGGGTCAGGCCTCTGCTGCTGGGGGAAGCAGGTCGGGGCGCCGCTCGGCCGTCCGCAGGCGGGCCTGCTCCTTGCGCCAGGCGGCGATACGCCCGTGGTCGCCCGACAGGAGGATCTCCGGCACCTCGTGGTCCCGCCAGCGCGCGGGCTTCGTGTAGACCGGATACTCGAGGAGACCGTCCGAACCGTGCGACTCCTCGGCGAGGGATTCCGGGTTGCCCATGAAGCCGGGGAGCAGCCGGATCACCGCCTCGATCATGGCGAGCGCGGCGACCTCTCCCCCGTTGAGCACGAAGTCGCCCAGGGAGACCTCTTCGACGCGCATGCGCTCCGTCGCCCAGTCGATGACCCGCTGGTCGATCCCCTCGTACCTGCCGCACGCGAAGGCGAGCCACGGTTCGTGCGCCAGACGTTCGGCGTCGGCCTGCTTGAACGGTCGGCCGGACGGCGTCGGGACGAGGAGCACGGGCGCGTCGGCGCCGGAGTCGCCGCTCCCGGCCTGGAGCACGGCGTCGAGCGCCTCTCCCCACGGCTCCGGGCGCATCACCATGCCGGCGCCACCGCCGTACGGGGTGTCGTCGACAGTGCGGTGCCGGTCGTGCGTGTGCTCGCGCAGGTCGTGCACGTGCAGGTCGAGAAGCCCGCGCTGACGCGCCTTGCCCGGCAACGAGAGGTCGAGCGGGGCGAGGTAGTCAGGGAAGATCGTGAGGACGTCGATGCGCATCAGGCGGGTCCGGCGTCGTCGGACAGCTCAGGGTCGAGCAGACCCTGGATCTCGGCGACGTGGACCACCCCGCCGTCGAGATCGACGTCGGTGACGAGCGCCGCGACGAACGGGACGAGGACCTCGACGCCGTCGGCACGCGTGACGGCGAGCATGTCCTGCGCGGGGAGGTGCAGGACCTCCTTGACGGTTCCGCGCTCCGATCCCCCGCTGACGACACGGAGACCGACCAGCTGGTGGTCGTAGAACTCCTCCGGGTCGTCCGGCCGCTCGCTCTCGTCGACCTCGACGACGACCTGGGCGCCACGGAGCGCCTCGGCGGCCGTACGGTCGGGGATCCCGTCGAACGTGACGAGGAGGCGACCCTGGTGCGGGCGGGTGCCGCGGATGCCCATCGCGCGGGCGGCACCCGAGCGTGGACGCACGACGACCGACGAGCCCGGGGCGAAACGCCTCTCGGGCTCGTCGGTCATCAGGTCGATGCTGACCTCGCCGCGGATGCCGTGCGCACGGCCGATGCGGCCGACGACGATCTCCACGTCGTCAGCGACGACGGTCGACGTCGACGAAGTCGATCCGGGCGCCGCCCTTGCCGGCGATGGCGCCGGCGACGGTCCGGATCGCGGTGGCCGTACGACCGTGGCGTCCGATCACCTTGCCGAGGTCCTCGGGGTGAACCCGAACCTCGAAGAGCAGGCCGCGTCGCAGCTGCTTCGGTGTGACGTCCACGTCGTCCGGGTGGTCGACGATGCCGCCGACCAGGTGCTCGATGACTTCGGCGACCATCACGAGACTCAGGCCTCCGTGGGCGCTGCCTCGGCAGGCTCGGCCGCGTCGTCGGCCTTGGCGGCCTTCTTGGCCGGAGCCTTCTTGGTGACGGCCTCGGTGGCGGGCGCGTTGTGCACGGCCTTGAGCGCCTCGTTGAAGAGCTCGGCCTTGTCGCGCTTGGGCTCGGCGACCTTGACGGTCGACTCGGCCTTCTCGCCCTTCGACCTCTGGAGGTCGCCGGTGAGCTTGAGGAGCGCGGCGACGGCCTCGCTCGGCTGCGCGCCGACCGAGAGCCAGTGCTGAGCGCGCTCGGAGTCGATCTTGATGATCGACGGCTCGGCCTTGGGGTTGTACGTCCCGATCTCCTCGATGACGCGACCGTCGCGCTTGGTGCGCGAGTCGGCGACGACGACACGGTAGAACGGGGTGCGGATCTTGCCCATCCGCTTCAGGCGAATCTTGACGGCCACGGGTGTGGTGTCTCCTCAATGAACGTGGTGTGGTGATCCAGCGGGCACCGTGTGGGGAACGGGCCGCCTGACCGCGGATCCGGACGCGACCGAATGAGAGGGTTCGTTCGCGAGACGGAATCGACTAACCATTGTGCCAGAACGCCCGTCGAGGCTCCAACTCCGTACGGCAGACTGCTCGGTATGAGCACGCTCTTCTCCAAGATCATCGCAGGTGAGATCCCTGGCAGGTTCGTCTGGGCCGACGAGGAGGTCGTGGGTTTCCTCAGCATCGGGCCCATCCGACCGGGCCACACGCTGGTGGTCCCGCGCGACGAGGTCGACCACTGGATCGACGCCGACGACGCGCTCCTCGCGCGCCTGAGCGCGGTCGCGAAGCGGATCGGCGCCGCACAGCAGGAGGAGTGGGACAGCCCGCGGATCGGCACGATGGTGGCCGGATTCGAGATCCCGCACCTGCACGTGCACGTCTGGCCGGTCTGGGGGCTGGACGACTTCGGGTTCGACCACGTCGACCCGGACCCGTCGCCGGAGTCCCTCGACGACGCCGCCGAGCGCCTGCGCAACCGGCTCGTCGCCCACGGGCACGGGGACCACGTGCCCGCTGACGTCTCGTCCGCGGGCTGACCCCGGGCCCGCGACGACCTAGATCTCGGCGCCGGCGAACTGCGCCTGGTAGAGCCGGGCGTACGCGCCGCCCGAGGCGATCAGCTCGTCGTGCGTGCCCTGCTCCATGATCCGGCCCTCGTCCATGACGACGATGCGGCTCGCGTCGCGGATCGTCGACAGACGGTGCGCGATGACGAAGCTCGTCCGGCCGGCGCGCAGCTGCTCCATCGCCTGCTGCACGAGCGCCTCCGTGCGGGTGTCGACCGAGCTCGTGGCCTCGTCGAGCACCAGGATCGACGGATCGGCGAGGAACGCGCGTGCAATCGTGAGCAGCTGGCGCTGCCCCGCGCTGAGGTTGCCGCCGTCGTCGTCGATCACGGTGTCGTAGCCCTCGGGCAGTGTCCGTACGAAGTGGTCGACGTACGCGGCCTGCGCCGCCGCGACGATCTCCTGCTCCGACGCCCCCTCCGCTCCGTAGGCGATGTTGTCGCGGATCGACCCGTGGAAGACCCACGCGTCCTGGAGCACGACACCGAAGTTGTCACGGAGGACGTCGCGGTCCATCGCCCGCACGTCGACACCGTCGAGCGTGATGCGGCCCCCGTCGACGTCGTAGAAGCGCAGCGCGAGGTTGGTGAGCGTCGTCTTGCCGGCCCCGGTCGGACCGACGATCGCGACCGTCTGCCCGGGCTCGGCCACCAGGTCGAGGTGCTCGATCAACGGCTTGTCCGGGTCGTACGAGAAGGAGACGTCCTCGAAAGCGACGCGGCCGCGGACGATCGCCGGTGCGAGGGCGTCCGGCGGGTCCGGGACCTCCTCGGTCTCGTCGAGCAGCTCGAAGACCCGCTCGGCCGACGCGACCCCCGACTGCAGCAGGTTGATCATCGACGCGACCTGGGTCAGCGGCTGGGTGAACTGGCGCGAGTACTGGATGAACGCCTGGACGTCCCCGACCGTGATCGTCCCGGACCCGACGCGGACGGCGCCGATCACGGCGACGGCGACGTAGTTGAGGTTGGAGACGAACATCATCACCGGCTGGATGATCCCGGAGACGAACTGCGCCCGGAAGCCGGCGTCGTACACCCGCTCGTTGGCGGCGGTGAACTCGGCACGGGCCTGCTCCTGGCGCCCGAAGACCTTGACGACCTCGTGGCCGGTGAAGTTCTCCTCGACGTGGCCGTTGAGCCGTCCCGTCGCGGCCCACTGGGCGACGAACTGCGGCTGCGAGCGCTTCGCGACCGCGCCGGTCACGACGGCGGCGACCGGGAGGGTCACCAGGGCGATCAGCGTGAGCAGCGGCGAGATCGTCAGCATCATCGCCAGGACACCGATCACGGTGAGGAGCGAGACGAGCAGCTGGCTGATCGTCTGCTGGAGCGACTGCGCGATGTTGTCCAGGTCGTTGGTGACCCGGGAGAGGATCTCGCCCCGCGAGCGGGAGTCGAAGTACGACAGCGGGAGCCGGCCGATCTTGTCCTCGACCTCGCCGCGCATCCCTGCGACGGTCCGCTGGACCAGCCGGGTGGTCATCACGCCCTGGACCCACATGAACAGCGACGACAGGACGTAGATCGCGAGCACCAGGAGGAGGACGTTCCCGAGCGCGTCGAAGTCGATGCCCTGACCGGGCTGGAGCTGCATGGACTGGACCATGTCGGCGACGCGGTCGTCACCCTGGGCGCGGAGCCCGTCGACGACCTGCTCCTTCGAGGCGCCCTCCGGAAGCCCGCTGGCGATGTAGCCCTCGAAGACGATGTCCGTGGCGTGACCGAGGAGCCGCGGACCGATCACGCTGAGGGCGACGCCGATGACTCCGAGGACGAGGATCGCCGCCGTGCTCACCCGGTCGTGCAGGAGCGTCGCGAGGAGCCGCTTCGCGGACGCGCCGAACGACTTGGCGCGCTGCGGCGCCTGCATGCCCATCATCGGGCCGGGGCCACGGGCGCTCATGCCGCCTCCTGCTCGGTCAGCTGGGACAGGACGATCTCGCGGTACGTCTCGCACGAGTCCATCAGCGCGGAGTGCGTGCCGGTGCCGACGACGCGCCCCTCGTCGAGGACCACGATCCGGTCGGCGTCGCGGATGGTGCTCACGCGCTGCGCGACGATGATCACGGCCGCGTCGGCGGTGACCGTACGAAGGTCGCGCCGCAGCGCCGCGTCGGTCGCGAAGTCGAGCGCGGAGAACGAGTCGTCGAAGAGGTAGACCAGCGGGCGGCTGACGATCGCCCGTGCGATGGCGAGCCGTTGACGCTGGCCTCCCGACACGTTCGTGCCGCCCTGGGCGATCGGCGAGTGCAGACCTTCCGGCATCGCCTCGACGAAGTCCCGCGCCTGGGCGATCTCGAGGGCCTCCCACAGCTGCGCGTCGGTCGCGTCCGGGTCCCCCATGCGGAGGTTCGTCGCGACCGTGCCCGTGAACAGCAGCGCCTTCTGCGGGACCAAGCCCATCGCCCCCCACACCTGGGGTAGCGCGCGCCGCCGTACGTCCACGCCGTCGAGCAGCACCTGCCCACCGGTCGCGTCGAACAGCCGGGGCACCAGGTTGAGGAGGGTGGTCTTGCCGCTGCCGGTGGAGCCGATGATCGCGGTCGTCTCGCCAGGCTGCGCGGTCAGGTCCACGTCGCAGAGCACCGGCTCCTCGGCCTCGGGGTAGCTGAAGCTCACCCCGACGAGGTCCACACGCCCGAGGGTGACGGGTGTCGTGTCGGCGTCTGGCGCGCTGACGACGCTCGAGTCGGTGGCGAGCACCTCCTGGACGCGGTCGGCGGAGACCTCCGCCCGCGGCAGCATCACGAACATGAAGGTCGCCATCATCACCGACATCAGGATCTGGATGAGGTACGTCAGGTAGGCGGTGAGGGTGCCGACCTCGAGCGTCCCGTCGGCGACGCGGTGCCCGCCGAACCACAGGACGGCGACGCTGGAGGCGTTCATCACGAGCATGACCGTGGGGAACATCAGCGCCATCCACTGCCCGGCCTTGATCGCGACGTCGCGGTACTCGTGGTTCGCGGCCTCGAACCGGTTGCGCTCGTACTGGCCCTTCACGAACGCCCGGATCACCTGGATGCCCATGATCTGCTCGCGCAGGACCCGGTTGATGACGTCGATCTTGGCCTGCATCTGGCGGAAGTACGGCCGCATGCGGGTGATGATGAACCCGACGGCGACGACGAGAACCGGGATCACGACGGCGATCAGCCACGAGAGCCCGACGTCCTGGCGCAGCGCCATCACGATGCCGCCGATGCACATGATCGGCGCCGCGACGAGCAGCACGAACACCATGAAGGTGACCATCTGGATCTGCTGGACGTCGTTGGTGCTGCGGGTGATCAGCGTCGGGGCGCCGAACCGTGCCACCTCCTGCGCGGCGAACGTCTCGACCTTCGAGAAGACGGCGGCGCGCAGGTCGCGTCCGAACGCCATCGCCGTACGGGCGCCGTAGTAGACGGCGATGATCGTGCAGACCATCTGGACGACCGTGACCAGCAGCATGATGCCGCCGATGCGCAGGATCAGGCCGGTGTCACCGTTGACGATTCCGTCGTCGATGATGTCGGCGTTCAGCCCGGGGAGGTAGAGGTTGGCGAGCGTCGCGACGAGCTGGAAGACCATCACCAGCGCGATCGGGACGCGGTACGGACGCAGGTAGGTCCGTGCGAGGGTCCACAGCACGCGATGAACCTACCCCCAAAGTGGTTGCCTCGGACACCGATTTCGGGACTGTCCGCTCCCGGCGAACGCGGGTCGTCAGATCACGAGGTGCAAGAGCAGCACGACGACCAGGCCGGAGACCGAGAGGACGGTCTCCATCAGCGACCACGACTTGATCGTCTGGCCGACGGACATGCCGAAGTACTCCTTGATCAGCCAGAACCCGGCGTCGTTGACGTGGGAGAAGAACACCGACCCGGCACCGATCGCCAGGACCAGCAGGGAGATCTCACCCTGGGACATGCCCTCGGTCAACGGCACCATGATCCCGGCGGCGGTGATCGTCGCGACGGTCGCCGAGCCGGTCGCGAGGCGGATCAGCACCGCCACGAGCCAGGCGACCAGGACGACCGAGATGCCGGACTCGGTGACGAAGTCCGCGATGACCTCGGCGATGCCGGTGTCGATCAGCACCTGCTTGAAACCACCGCCCGCTCCGACGATCAGGATGATCCCCGCGATCGGCGGGAGCGACGCACCGATGCTCGCGCTGACGTCGTCTCGGTCCATCCCCGAGCCCACACCGAGGGTGAAGATGGCGACGATCACCGCGACGAGCAGGGCGACGAGCGGCTCGCCGACGAAGTCCATGAAGGCGTACGAGACGCTGTCCTCGTCGAGGATGAGATCGGCGGTCGCCTTCGCCATCATGAGCACCACGGGCAGCAGCACCGTCGCGAGCGTGACCCAGAACGACGGGCGGCGGCCCTCCGGGTCGCGGGTCGGCTCGAACTGCACGCCGTCGGCGTGGACGTCGACGACCCACCGCTCGGCGAGCTTGGTGAAGAGCGGGCCCGCGACCACGATCGTCGGGATCGCGACGAGGATGCCGAGGCCGAGCGTGATCCCGACGTCGGCGCTCAGCACGTCGATCGCCGCGAGCGGGCCGGGGTGCGGCGGGACGAAGCCGTGCATCGCCGACAGACCGGCGAGGGTCGGCAGGCCCACCGAGATGAGCGAGAGCCCGGTGCGCTTCGCGACGAGGTAGATCACCGGCATCAGCAGGACGAGGCCGATCTCGAAGAACATCGGCAGGCCGATGATCGCGCCGATCGCCGCCATCGCCCACGGGAGCATCCGCCGGCTGGACCGCCCGACGATGGTGTCGACGATCTGGTCGGCACCCCCGGAGTCGGCCAGCAGCTTGCCGAACATCGCGCCGAGGGCGATCAGCACGCCGACGCCCGCGACCGTGGAACCGACGCCGGCGGTGAAGCTCTCCAGCGTGTCCGCCAACGGCATCGTGGCGACGGCGCCGACCGTGAGGGACCCCAAGGTGAGCGCGAGGAACGGGTGCACCTTGAGCCAGACGATCAGGACCACGATCAGCGCGATCCCGATCAGTGCCGCGGTGACCAGCTGCGCCGTGCCGGCGGCAGGCGTCACGGCCTCCTGGGCGGGGAGCAGGTCGAAGAGCCCTCCAGGACCGCTCATCGCGAGCCCTCCTGCTCGTCCACGACCTCGGTGCGCGCGAGGAAGGCGTCGACGATCTCCTCGGGCGACGGGGTGATGTCGAGCAGCTCGCCGTTCTCGTCCGGCTCCAGCTGCTCGAGGGTCTCCTCCTGGGACTGGAGCAGCGAGACCGGCATGAAGTGGTCCCGGTGCTCCATGCGTTCGCGGATCAGGTCGTGGTCGCCAGCGAGGTGCAGGAACACCGCCCGCGGCGCCGCGGCGACGAGCACGTCGCGATAGACCCGGCGCAGCGCGGAGCAGCTCACCACTCCCCCGGTGCCGTCGTGCGCGTGCAACCAGTCGCCGATCGCCTCGAGCCAGGGCCAACGGTCGTCGTCGGTCAGCGGGGTTCCGGCGGACATCTTCGCGATGTTGGCCTCCGAGTGGAACGCGTCGCCGTCCTCGTACGGGATGTCGAAGCGGTCGGCCAGCGCGTGCCCGATCTCCGACTTGCCCACGCCGGAGATCCCCATCACCACCACCAGCGGCGGCAAGCTCAGTCGACTCATGAGGCCCCACCTCCTGGCCAGAGCCTGGCACGGGCGGGGGTCGCGCGCTCCCCGACCGGCGTCTCACCACATCCCCTATCGCCGCCCGGCAGAGACGGATATCGTATATTTTCATATCCGTACCATCGAGGAGGCATCGTGCGACCCCACGTCGAGCTCATTCAGGAAGACGACTACGTCTGGCACGCGGCAGAGCTGCCCGGCGGCGAGGGCCGCGCGAGCGAGCGCCGCCTGTCGGTCGACGAGGAGGACGGCTCGTCCTCGCTGCGTGTCGACTTCCACACCGACTGGGGACGTGGTCCCGGCATCCACCACGCCAACACCGAGTACTACGTGCTCGAGGGCGAGATCGACTACGGCGGCCGCAAGATCGGCAAGGGCGGCTACCTGTACGCGCCGAAGGGCGTCCCGAACGACTACGTCCGGATCGCCGAGGGCACCAAGATCCTTCACTACCGCGAGTACGGCGACGCCGGCTTCGACGCGGTCGACTCCGTCGCGGCGCCCCGCTGGAGCGACGCCCGCGAGGACGTCATCGTGATCGACTCCGAGGCGATGAAGTGGGACGCCGTCCCCAACCCCGGTCCGATGCCCGGCCTGTTCATCAAGTACCTCCACGTCGACCCGACGACCGGCTTCTACACCCGCCTCGTGCACGCGCAGGAAGGCTGGGCGGACCACCGGCTCGCCCACCACCCCTGCTACGAGGAGGCGTACACGACGCAGGGTCACATGGAGTACAACTTCGGCACCCTCGACCTCGGCACGTACTTCTTCCGGCCCGCGCGCGTGAAGCACGGCCACTTCACGACCATGGAGGGTGGCGCGACCTGGCTGCTGCGCTCCGACGGCGAGCTCGCCAACTGGTACACGCAGAACGAGTGGGTCCGCTGGGGCGGCGAGGGCGTCAACTACGGTCCCGAGGGCCTCGACGAGTCTCCCCACCCCGCCGTGCCGTGGGCGCACTCGACGCACGACATGGCAGAGCCGTGGCGGACCGACGAGGACATGCGCCAGCTGACCGCGTCGTGGCAGTTCCAGAAGGACCAAGGCCAGCACGACGCCCCGGTCGCCCACCACGGCTCCGGCGTCGACAAGTCCGCGATCGCGATCGCCAAGGCGCTCGACGCGTACAACCTGCAGGGCGGACACGGCGGTCACGAGCACAGCCACGATCACGCGCACGACCACGACCACAGCCACGACCACGACCACGACCACAGCCACGACGACGGGCACAGCCACGACGCCGAGCCGACCCGCGAGGTCATCAACCTCGACTGGGGCTGGGCCGGCAAGGCGACCGAGCACGCCGACGAGCGTACGGACGGCAACGCGCACAACTGGGGCGCCGGACGACCGTGGCAGAAGGGCGACCCGATCCCCGCCCCGATCCTGTCCAGCATGCCGGTGCGGAGCCGCTCGCGCGGCCGCTGGGACGGGGACGGGATGTGAGCGAGCCCGTCCTCCTCGCCGTGGAGGCGGTGCACGGCTTCAACGGCTACAGCATCGCCATCCTGCTGCACATCCTGCTGTTCGCGTACTGGCTGGGTGGAGACCTCGGCGTCTTCTACTCCAGCCGCTACATCCTGCGCGAGGAGCTCGCTCCGCAGGCGCGGGCGACCGCGCTGAAGATCATGCACGGCGTCGACCTCGCCCCGCGGATCTGCCTCGTGCTCTTCCTGCCCAGCGGTGTGACGCTGATGGCGTGGGGACCGCTCGGTGACGAGTTCTTCGTCAACGGGTTCCTGCTCGCGCTCCTCTGGGTGGCGTCGCTCGTCTGGCTGGCGATCGCGGTCTACGACTACTTCCGCGACACCGCGACCCGCTTCGGGCAGGTGATCCAGCGGCTCGACCTCGTGGTCCGGTACGGCCTCGGCGCCTCGCTGCTGGGGATCGGCGCGTACACGATGGTCGTCAGCGAGCCGTTCGGCGTGGACACGAACCCGAAGTGGCTCGGAGCCAAGCTGGCCGCGTACGCCCTCTGCATCCTGGCCGGCGTCCTCATCCGCTGGAAGCTGCGCTCGTTCGGGCCCGCGTTCGGCCGCCTGATGGCGACCGGCTCGACCCCCGAGGTCGAGCGGGACCTGCGCGCGTCCCTGCGCGGCTGCGAGCCGTACGTGTTCGCGATCTGGGGCTTCGTGCTGCTCGCGGCCGTCCTCGGCGTGATCAAGCCGGGATCCACCGCCTTCTGAGCACCGACCGCACGAGCACCGACCGAACGCGCACCGTCTGCGGACAGACCGCTCGACACCGCACAGCCTGGGTACGACAAGGAGAGACATGACCGTCAAGCAAGGGTGGACCGGCCGGTTCTTCGAGGACTTCGAGATCGGCGACATCTACCAGCACCCGCTCGGGCGCACGGTCTCCGAGACCGACAACACGTGGTTCTCGTTGCTCACGATGAACACCAACCAGATGCACTTCAACACCGAGTACGCCAAGAAGTCGGAGTTCGAGAAGCCGCTGGTCGTCTCGACGCTGACCGTGGCGATCGCGGTCGGTCAGAGCGTCACGGACATCACCCAGAACGCGTTCGCCAACCTCGGGTGGGACGAGATCCGGATGACCCACCCGGTCTTCGCCGGCGACACGCTGTTCAGCGAGTCGCTCGTCCTGGAGAAGCGCACGTCGGCGAGCCGGCCGCACGCCGGCATCGTCACCGTCCGCACCCGCACGCTCAACCAGGACGGCGACGAGGTGTGCTCGTTCAAGCGCACGTTCTACGTCTACCGTCGCGGTGCCGAGCAGGTCGAGGGCACGTTCCCCGACGGCAAGCGTCCCCTCACCGCCGAGGGCGTGTGACGGGCATGCGCATCACGTACGCGCCGTGGGGCGAGACGCTCGACGAGCTCGTCGACGTGGCTCGCCGCGCGGAGCGCGCCGGCGCCGAGGTGCTGTGGGTGCCCGAGCTGCACCGCAGCGCGACGGTGAGCGCTGCCGCGCTGATCGGTGCGACCTCGCACGCGCAGGTCGGCACGGCCATCGCGCTCGCCTTCACCCGCAGCCCGATGGTGACGGCGCTGGAGGCGCTCGACCTGGACGAGATGTCCGGCGGACGCTTCGTCCTGGGTCTGGGCACCGGTGTCCAGCGGCTCAACGAGGACTGGCACCACGCCCGCTGGGGCAAGCCGGTGGGTCACCTGCGCGAGACGGTCCGCAACATCCGCCTCTTCTGGGAGAAGGCGACGACCGGCGAGGTCATCGAGGCCGAGGGCGAGTGGGAGCCGATCCGCATCCGCGGGTACGAGCGCCCGTACCCCGTCCTCCGTACCGACATCCCCGTGTACGTGGCCGCGATGGGCCCGGCGATGACCCGCCTGGCCGGTCGGATCGGCGACGGCTGGATCAGCCACGAGCTGTGCTCGCCGTCGTACCTGGAGGAGCGCATCCTGCCCGAGCTGCACGCCGGCATCGACGCCGCCGGGCGCGAGCGCAAGGACGTCGAGGTCGTCGTCTCGGCGTGCTGCTCGGTCGCCGACGACGCAGCGACGGCGACGAGGCGCGTGGCGGGCACGGTCGGCTTCTACGCCAGCGTGCGGACGTACGCGGAGTTCTTCGCCTTCCACGGATTGGCCGACCAGCAGCAGCGGGTGATCGACGCGTTCCGTGAGGGACGTGGCGCCGACTACCTCGCCGACTCCGTCGACGCGGCGATGGTCGACGCGCTCACGCTCAACGGCGACGCCGCCCGCGTCGCCACCCAGCTCGCCGCGTACGACGGGCTGGCCGACGCGGTCAAGCTCAGCCCGCCGACCCACGGCATCACGCCGCAGGAGACGCGTGCGGCGCAGGACGAGATCATCACGCTCATCGCCGAGCTCACCGGAGGCACCGCATGAAGCCGCTCGAGGACGTCCGCATCATCGCCGTCGAGCAGTACGGCGCCGGGCCGTTCGGCAGCGTCCACCTCGCCGACCTGGGCGCCGACGTCATCAAGATCGAGGACCCGCGGGTCGGTGGCGACGTCGGCCGGTACGTGCCGCCGTACGCCGAGGACGAGGACTCGCTGTTCTTCGAGACGTTCAACCGCAACAAGCGCAGCATCTCCCTCGACCTCACGACGCCTGCGGGGCGCTCGGTGTTCGAGGAGCTGGTCAAGACCGCCGACGCGGTCTACTCCAACCTGCGTGGGGACGTCCCGGCGAAGATCGGGATCACCTACGACGACCTGAAGCACCTCAACCCGGCCATCGTCTGCTGCTCGCTGACCGGCTTCGGGATGACCGGGCCGCGCAGCAAGGAGCCCGGGTACGACTACATCCTCCAGGGCCTCGCCGGGTGGATGGACCTGACCGGCGAGCCCGACGGCCCTCCGACCAAGTCCGGTCTGTCCTTGGTTGACTTCTCCGGCGGGTACGTGGCGGCGCTCTCCCTGCTCGCGGGCCTGCACGCCGCCCGGCGCGACGGCATCGGCATGGACTGCGACGTGAGCCTGTACGACACGGCCCTCTCGATGCTCACCTACCCGGCGACGTGGCACCTCAACGCAGGCTTCACCCCCGCCCGCACCCGCCACTCCGCTCACCCGTCGCTGGTCCCGTTCCAGGCGTTCGAGGCCTCCGACGGCTGGCTCGTCGTCGGGTGTGCCAAGGAGAAGTTCTGGGCGCGTCTCGCCGTCGTCGTCGGGCACCCCGAGTGGGCCGACGAAGGGTCGCCGTACGGCAGCTTCGCGGGCCGGCAGGAGCGCAGCGCCGAGCTGCTCGCCCAGCTCGAGGAGATCTTCAAGACGCGGACCGTGGAGGATTGGCTGGCGGTGCTCTACCCCGCCTCGATCCCCTGCGGACCGATCAACGACGTCCCGCAGGCGCTGCGCGAGGAGCACACCCTCGCCCGCAACCTGGTCGTCGAGACCGAGCACCCGCGCTACGGCACGGTGCGCCAGGTCGCCTCGCCCGTGCGCGTCGGCTCGGAGCTGCCGACGTACCGCCGTGCGCCGCGTCGCAACGAGGACGCCGACCACGTGCTGCGGGAGATCGCCGGCTACGACACCGACCAGGTCGCCGCGCTGGCGGCCGACGGCGCGTTCGGCCCCGTCCCCTCACCGGTCGAGGGCTGACGCGTGATCGCCCCGTCGCTCGCGTCGTGGGTGGTCGGTGACCTCGCGGTCCCGGCCACCGTGGACGAGGCCGCGCTGCGCCACCTCCTCGACGGGTGCGGCACTGCCGTCGGTGCCGTGCGGCTCGACGCGGCGCTGCCCGCGCTCACCGTCGCCCGTGGCCTCGGCGGGCCTGCGGAGGCGACGATCCTCGGGACGCGTTCCCAGGTCGGCGCGCCGGCCGCCGCCCTGGCGACGGGCACGCTCGTCCACGCGCTGGACTTCGACGACACCCACGCCGGCGGTCTCGTGCACGCGACCGCCGTCGTGCTCCCCGCCGCCCTCGCGGTCGGTGAGGAGGTCGGTGCGAGCGGCCGCCAGGTCCTCGACGCCGCGGTCGTCGGGTACGAGGTGGCGTGCCGCGTCGCTGCCGCCGCCCCGCACGGCTTCCACCGCCGGGGACTGCACGCCACGATGGTCGCCGGCGTGTTCGCCGCGGCCGCGGTGGCCTCCCGGCTCGGCGGCCTCGACGCGGCGACGACCACGAACGCCCTCGGCATCGCCGGGTCGCAGGCCGGCGGCCTGCTGGCCTTCCTGGGCACCGGTGCCAGCACCAAGCAGCTCCACCCGGGTCTCGCCTCGCAGTCGGGCATCCTCGCCGCACGGCTCGCCGCCGCCGGCGCCACCGGTCCCGCCACGGTCTTCGACGGGCCCCACGGGGTGTACGACGCGCTCGCCGACGGTCCTGTCGACCTCGCCACGATCACGGAGGGCCTCGGCGAGCGGTGGGAGACGACCGCCATCGGCATCAAGCCCTGGCCGACCTGCCAGCTCGCCCACGCGTCGATGGCCGCCGCTCACGACGCGCTGGCCCGCGCTGACGTGCCGGCCGCACGCGTCCGCAGCGTGCACGCGCGGGTCCACCCCGACTCGGCCTCCGTCGTGTGCGACCCCGACCGTGACCTGACGCGGCCCGCCAGCCCGTACGCGGCGAAGTTCTCGCTGCCCTGGAGCGTCGCCGCGCTGCTGCTCGACGGCCAGGTCGGCACCGCCACGTACGACACCGCAGCGCTCGCCCGCGCGGACGTCCAGGACCTCGCCGGCCGCATCACCTGGGCGGTCGACGCCGCACCGGAGAGCGTCGCCGCAGACGCCGCGGGCGAGGTCCTCCTCGTCCTCGACGACGGCACCCGCGTCACCGGCCACGTCGACCGCAGCCCCGGCACGGGTGGGGCGCCACTCGATGCCGCTGCCCTCGACGCCAAGCTACGAGGCAACGCCGGACCGCTCGCACCCGCGCTGTCCGACGCCGTCCGCGGGCTCCCCCGCGCCGACGACCTCGCCACGCTCCTCGAGGCGGCCGCCGCGGCCGCCGACCGCTCCCCCGCTCCGCGCCCTCAGGAGGCCCACGCATGACGGTGTCCGCGATCCGCCCCGACGACTTCGGCTGGCTCCCGGCCGACGGGTTCACGTTCTCCCTCGGTCTCACCGAGGAGGGACACGCCTGGACCTCCGGCCACACCGCCGCCGCGCTCGACGCGTCGGTGGGCAAGATGACCGTCTCGGGTTCGATGACCGAGCAGGCCCGCACCGCGTACGAGAAGGTGCTGCGCCTCGTCGAGGCCGCAGGCCTGACGCCCGCCGACGTCACGCACGTCACCGAGAACG